>Ga0307516_10004206_pt1 | contig 17924 bp, 16 predicted proteins | sample 19_EM_MG_FD_203310 | JGI IMG/M metagenome (GOLD analysis project Ga0307516, IMG submission 203310) | Populus trichocarpa ectomycorrhiza microbial communities from riparian zone in the Pacific Northwest, United States - 19_EM | ecosystem: Host-associated > Plants > Roots > Unclassified | place... | reverse complement strand
GTGTGGTCAGGCGGTGCAGCGCTGGTGGCAGTGCTGCCGTGATCCGGTCGATGGCCTGCACGATGGTGGGCGCGGCCGCTTGCCGGCGCACGAGGCGGCCGTCCACCTCGACGTTGACCTGCGCGACGCATAGCGGCGGCCGTCCCCGCTCACCGTACTCGGCGATCTTGGTTTTGAGGTGCTGCACGGGCAGGCCGGTGTCGGCCGCGCGGGCCACCTCGGCCTGCGCGTAGGCGATGGTGGCCGTGTCGACGGGCCCGCGGACGTAAATGTCCATGTCCGGCGACACGGCAGTGCTGGTGCTGGTGCTGGTGCTGGTGCTGCGGAACCCTCGCATGGTTGTCCTCTCTCGGCAGCCACCATCGCCCGGCGACTGGCCCGGGTTCCAGGGCCGAAGGTCCCGGCCTGTGAAGACCTCACCCGTCAAAGGCCGACACGGTGTTCCGTCCTGCCTCTCGGTCCGAGTTCCGGCCACGGTCGGGTACGGCGGCCGGGCTTTCCCGCAGCGGGCCGCCGCCGAGGGCGAACACGACGTTGCGGATGTCGCGGATGATCGCGTCGACTTCGGTGATCTGTTTCTCGACGGCCGCGCGTTGGGCGGGCTGGGTGATCCGGCCCGCGGCGACCTGGAGTTCCAGTCCGTGGTTGAACAACCGGTGGATGACGTGCTGGCGCAGGTTGTCGCCGATGTCGTCGCGGTCGGCGAGCCGTTGCAGTTCGGCGCTGTCGGTGCGGGCCTGGCTCAGCTGCAGAGCAAGCCCGGTGTGCGCGGCGACGGCGGTGACCAGGGCCAGGTCCAGCTCGTCGAACGGATCGGCGTCGGGGGCACGGGAGACGGTCAGGACGCCGTTGACGACGCCGTCGCGGAGCAACGGGACCGCCACGGACTGCCCGATCGCGGCGCTGGAGCGTTCAGCGGTCGTCGTGGTGCGGGGGTCCGTGCGCGGATCGGCGATCACGACCAGCGTCCCGGCGGTGATGGCCGTGCCGCTGACCGAACCGGCGATCGGCATGAGCGCGCCGGCCCGGGCGTCGTAGATGCTGCCTTCCGTGACAACGACGCGGAGCATGAGCGGATCGTCGGTCGGCACGCAAACCGCGGCGCCCAGCCCGGCGAGCGTACGGCAGGCGTGCCGGAGCAGTTGCTGCAGCACCTCGTCGGAGCCGGTGCCGGCCAGCAGCTGGGTGCTGACGTCGACCATCGCGGTCTGCCAGGTCTGCCGGCGGCGGCTCTCGTGCAGCAGAGTGGCATTGGTGATGGCGGCGGCCGCCGCTGCCGCAAGGGCTTGCACGAGTTGTTCGTCGTCGGCGGTGAACTCGACGCCGCCGGCTTTCTCCGCCAGGTAGAGGGTGCCGAGCGTCTGGTCGCCGGAGCGGACCGGCACGCCGAGCAGCGTACGCATCGGCGGGTGACCTTCCGGGAAACCGGCCGACGCGTGATGCTCGGCCATGTCCCGCAACCTCAGCGTCTGTGGCTGCTCGGCCAGCAAACCGAGCAGGCCTTTGCCCTGCGGCAGGTGCCCGATGCGGGCGACTTGATCGGCGGTCATGCCGGTGTGGACGAACTGGACGAGCCGGTCGTGTTTGACGACCCCCAGCGCAGCGTAGTCCGCGTCGACCAGCTGGCGTGCGGCGTGCACCACCTGCCGCAGGACAGCGTCGAGGGTGTCGGCCCGGCCGACCTCCAGAAACGCGTGCAACAGGCCACGCAACCGCCCCTGAGTGCCCTGGACCTCCCGGACGCGTACCAGAAGCTGCTCGAGGAGGTCGTCAAGTTCCAGCCGGGCAACCTGAACGAAGGGAATGCCGTCTGCGGGAGTGTCGATCCCGGGGGTTTGACGGACGTCGGCGTTGTCGTGGTCATCAGCTGCGGAGTCGAGCATGACGTCACCGCCTCGACGGCCAGCGTTGGCACCGGCCCGTCGCCGCCAGTCTCTCAGCAAGGGCGCGATGCGACAACGCCCCGGCACCAGAATAGCCCCTTACTGACCCTTTCGTACGTTTGTCGTCTTCCAGGGCGGCGCCGGGAGCAAGGTCGTCAAGACCGCGCTGAGGTAGATCCAGCTCTGCGGTACGGAACCTCCGACCCGAGATCGTTTCGAGCTAGAGCCCAGCCGCCGCCAGGGGAAACGCGTTGCTCAGCTCTTGCCCCGCACCACGACCACCGGGCAGTGGGCGTGTTGCACGCAGTGCTGGCTCACCGAACCCAGCAGCGTCCCGGCGAACGTGCCGCGTCCTCGGGAGCCGACGACCAGCAGCGACGCGTGCGCCGACTCGTCGACCAGCACCTGGGCTGGATGACCCGGCACGACGCCCTCCGCCACCTCCACACCAGGTTCCTCGGAAGCGAGCACCTCGCCGACAGACTCGCTGAGCATCTTCCCCGCGGCCACGGCGAGTTCGTCGTACGGCACCGTCGGCAGCCACCCCGCGTACACCGGAATCTCCCAGGCGGCGACAGCACGCAACCGTCCGCCGGTATGCCGGGCCTGCGCCACCGCCCACCGGACGGCGGCCTTGGACGACGGCGATCCGTCCACGCCCACCACGATGTCGGTATCTGGCACACCGGCGAAGTCATCGCGCGTCACGGCACACCTCCCATTGCTGAAAGGCGCGGCATACGCGCCTCATCCATAACCATGTCGCCGGGCATACCGCAGCGTGCAGGGCCGAACGGCCCGGAGGCGGTGTGATGACGGCTTCCCGCTGGAACGGCTGGCGATCCCGGGGAGACAGACCCCGGCTGTCGGCACTCGTGGTCGGGGCCTTCGGCCCTGACGCGCGCGCCGACGCGGGCGCGGCACCGGGTGATTCGCGGCCGGGGCCGCGGCGGATCGGCTGTCCGACGATGAGCGTCGACCCACACACGCGCCACCGCCCTCACCCGGCGGAGGGAGGCCAGGTGAGGGCGGCGAAACGACGGCGTCAGGACGTGAGATGCACCCGACGTTGAGTGAACTGCTCGATGTCCCCGGCCGTCACGTCCAACAGCTTGTAGGCGAGATCAGCCAACGCTCGCGCGGTGGCCAACTCGTCACCGATCTCCGGCACCTCCAGATCCGACGGCCGGCGCCGAGACTCGCCCTCGCCGCGCACCGGGTTTCGCGTGTCGGTATGCAGAACCGCGGCGGCGTGCGTCCGGCGCTCGTCCTCGTGCTCGGCGATGGTGATCTCGATCGTCCAGGTTCGCGTGTGAGCCATGGTCGTTCCTCCTTCTTCTCCGCCTGTCCCGGCCTCCACGGACCAGAAACCTCGGGGCCAGCCCGGGGCGAGCCCCGCCGTCACCCGACCAGGAAGATCGGGCAATGCGCGCGCTGGACCAAGGTCCGGCTCACCGAGCCGAGCGACGCCCCGCCCACCCCGCCGGTCCCCCGCCGGCCCACGACAATCGCGGCCGCTGTGCTCGACGCGTCGAGCAGGGCGGAGACCGGGTCTGTTGCGATGTCGGTGTGGTGCACCCGCACACCGCCGATCAGGTCGGGCCTGGGCACCTGCGGAAGACCGTCCCCGGCCCGCAGCATCACCAGATCGCAGCCGCGTACGCGGGCCTCCTCCAGGGCGAACCGGACGGCCGGGCTCTCCGCCCGGTCGGCGCCCACGACCACCGGGCGGCTGCCGAACTCCGGCCCCGGCGGCCACCCGGGCACCCGGACGACCAAGACGGCACCGTGGTGCTGTGCCGCCACCCGGTCACCGACGCTGAGACCGAACGTGGCGCCGACCGCGCCGTGCCGGTGTCCGACCACCACCAGACCCGCATCCTCGGCGTCGAAGAGAAGCAGTTGCGCCGCCGAGCCCACCATCAGGCGGCAGGTCACCGGGACCGACGGCGAGTACGCGTGCACCCGGTCGGTCAACCGCTCGAGTAGCCGCGCGCCCGCGTCCCGCGACGACGGCCGCAGGCCACCGGGGTGCTGGACGTGGATGATACGCAGGTCCCAGCCGCGCAGTTCGGCCTCGATCGCGGCGTGATCGACGGCGGTGTAGCTGGTCGGGGTGTCGTCCACACCAACCAGTACGCCGGTGGTCGTGGCGGCCGGCGGGACGGGGCGGTCAGCGGTGGTGGCCGGCAGATCCGGTTCGTCCCGCCGGTACCCGACGGCCCCGAGGTACCGGTTGATCGCCTCGCTGTAGCGTGTGGGCGCCGCCTGGGCCGTCCTGCCGCGGTGGGCATCCTGCTGGGTGCGGTAGCTGTCGAGGTCATTCATGACCGGCCTCCCGAAACCGTTCGTGTCCTCCTCCAGCACACCCCCGCAGGGCTCGCCGCCCAGGGCCGTTGGTCCCGGTGTGTCGATCGGTGGGTCGCACGGCTGACGGTGCCCGGAGCAAAGGGCCAACTCCGGGCCCACCGGCGGGGCGCTCCTGGCTACCCGTGGCGGATGTGCCGTCGGATCGGAGGCACCACTGCAGCAGATCCGCCACCCGAGGCTTTCGCCCCAGTACCGGTGGGCTTCGACTCCATCGTGCCGCGACGACATGTACGGCCGCAGAGTCCTTGGGCCCTTCCCGCGACACCAACCGGCCTCAGCCGGCGACCCCGCATGCCGCTACCCGCCAGGCTCGCCCAGGTGGGTGCCATCGACGAAGGCGCTATTGGCCGGCCGGCGCTCGGCCGGCGCTCGCGACTATGGCCGCGAAGGCGTCGGCGTACCGCAACAGGTGCAGGTCGCTGACGAATTTGGCCCGGACATGAGCGCGCGCCGCGGCGCCCATCCGGGCTCGCTGCTCCGGATCCTGCAGGAGGGCGCGGACGGCGGCCCCGAACGCGGGAAGGTCGGTCGGATCGGGCAGCAGTACGCCCGTACCGGGGGCGATCTGGTCGTTGATACCACCCACTGCGGAACCGATCACCGGGCGCCCCTTCCACATCGCCTCGGCCACCGTCAGCCCGAACCCCTCGGCAAGGCTTTTCTGCGTCACGATGCTGGCGTGCCGCTGCAACGCGTTCACCATCGCGGCGTTCTCGTCCACGTCGTCCAGCGGCAGCGTCACCAGCAGCGTACGAGACCGCACCGCCGGCGGAAGGGACCGCCACCGCAGCAGGCACTCGCCGTAGACGGCGGCGCCCTCCGGGTCGTCGGCGACGTCGGCGACCGACGGGCCCACCAGGGCCAGGTAGCTCGTCCGGTCGGCCGCCACGTGCCCGGCGTAGGCCCGCAGCACGCCGTCCATGTCCTTGAGCCGGTCCCACCGCGACACCTGCACCAGCAGATCGTCGCGCGGGCCGGGCAGGCCGTCGGCGACCACCGAGGCCGGCCGCTCCACGCGACCGGCCTGTCCGTCCCGGCGCACGAAGCGGCCCGGGCCGCCGGTCGCGCTCACATCGTCCACCACGCCGATGGTGGCCAGGATGGCCCGCACGGACTCCTGGTCGAGTTCCTGGTTCTTGGCGGCGAACGGATCGATCGACGGCGGGATGATCCAGACCTGCTCGGAAGGCAACCACGGCGGCACGTACGCCCGCCGGGAGAACACCCAGCCGTACGCCACCGTGACATGCGGGCGCAGGAACGCCCACGTCGCCTCGGTCGCCTCGTTCGTCGTGTCGGCGCCGATGTGACACCGCCAGAGAACCAGCGCCCCCGCCTCCACCAGCGGCGCCGCCAAGCCCGCCGTCTGCGGGTCGTGCAGCAGCACGATGTCACCGGGCTGGACCCGCTCCAGCAGTTCCACCGCGTTCGCCGCCAGCACGCGGGTGTAGTGGTCGGCCTCCGCCGCGCCGAGCCCGGCCGCGTTGCCGTGCCCGTGGATGCCGTTGTGCACCCGCTTGGTGATCGCGAAGAAGTCGGCGTCACCGTGGATCACCAACCACCGGATCGCGACACCGAGATCCTCCACGTACCCGACCAGGACCTGCAACATCTCCGCGACACCACCACCCACGGCGGTGGAGTTGACGTTCCAGACGGTACGGCCGGCGAACCCGGCCCGGAACTCTGCCGCCGCCGACAGCAGCCGGGCGTAGCGTTCCGCCCCGATCACCGGCTCCAGCCGCGCGATCGGCCGGCGGAACGACGGCACCGCTCGAATCAACCCCATGGAAATTGTCTACCGCCCAGGCGCGGATCGGCACGGCATCGCCTGTCGGAGTGACCGGTCGCCGGAGGAACCGACATGGGTGACGTACCCGCAGATGCCGGCCGACGTTTGCGCTCACTCACGACAAACTCGGCCGTCGCTCACCGAACCGAACGATCGAGGTGTCCTGGTGGATGGCGGCGGCGCCGAGGCCGGGTCTCCGGCCCCGTCAGAGGGACGACGGAGCAGCCGTGAAGAGTCGCATTGAGCGCAGCATGTCCGTGTCGCGGTCAGCCCACCTTGCCCGGGAACAACCGGTACCCTCGAACTCCGCCGCCGACCCGTCCACCTCCGCACCCGTCAGGCTGCCCAGGGAAAGCACCAGTTCCGCCTCGGCCGCGCTCGGGCGCGCGGCCGGGTCCTTCGCCAAGCACCGGTCGGCCAACGCGGCGACGGAGGCGGGGATCCCCGCCCGGGGCGGTAGGGGTGCCGGCTCGTCCGACACGTGCGCGACCAGCATCCGCATGGTGTCCTCTACCGACCAGGGTGAGGCACCGGCAAGCAGGCGGTAGAGCAAGATGCCCAGCGCGTAGACGTCGGCGGGCGCACGGACCACGCCGCCGGTGAGTCGTTCGGGCGCCATGTACGCCGGTGTCCCCAGAATCTGGAAGGGCCGGTTCAGCGCGTCCCCGGATCCGGCGCGCACGGCGATGCCGAAGTCCACGATCTTGGCCGTGTCCCCGACCAGCATGATGTTGGAGGGTTTGACGTCGCAGTGCACGACACCGGCAGCGTGAATAGCGGCCAATCCGGCCGCCACCTGCGCACCGACGCCAACGGCGAGGGCGGGCGGCATAGGCCCGGCGTTCAGCCGCTCTTGAAGGGTGATGCCATCGACCAACTCCATCACGACGAACGGCAGCCGTTCGTCGCCGCGCTGATGGTCCCCGTGGCGGAACGCTCGTACCACGTAGGGACTCGACACTGTCGCGGCGATCCGGGCCTCTTCCCTGATCCGCTGCCTCAGGGTGCGGTCTGCGGCGTACCGCTCGTCGAGAACCTTCACTGCCACCAGCCGATCGGTGACCGTGTCGCGCGCCCGCCAGACCACCGACATACCACCGCGGCCAACCCGGTCGAGCAGTTCGTACCTGCTGCCGAACACCTCGGCTCCGGCCTGGCTCACCTCGGCGGGCCGCCGCTCCACCATCAGACTCGTCGCCATGACCATGAGCATGGGCCGACGCCAGCCATCGGCGGACGGGCCGGAAGTCCCGACCCAGCGGGGCTCATGGCGCTTCACACCCCTCGACACCGTGGCGATGTCCGATCCGCCACACGAGCAGGAACAGGGCCCGCGCCGACCAGGGCCCGCCGGTGGGTGCAGGCGGTGTGACTTGGGCCTGCCCGGCTGGGCCCTCCGGCCCTGTCGTCCATGATCTTCGCCGAGCGAGGCTGATCACGTTCGTCCGTGATCCATCCCGAGTCGTGGCGCATCCGGCCGGGTGGTGTGGGTGCGAAAGGTTGGTGCAGTGATGGCGAAGGCGTACCTGGTTGGCAGCGGGATCGCCGCCCTGTCCGCGGCCGCGTTCCTGATCCGCGAGGCCGGCTTCGCCGGCGGTGACATCCACATCTTTGAGGAGCGGGACAAGCTCGGCGGGAGCCTGGACGCCGCGGGGAGCGCCGAGTCCGGCTACACGATGCGCGGCGGCCGCATGTTCGAGGTCCAGTTCCGCTGTACGTATGACCTGCTTTCGAGCATCCCCTCGCTGGACGATCCGGCCCGGTCGGTGACCGCGGACATCTTCGGCGCGCACGAGGAACTCGGCTGGGACGACGTGGCCCGGCTGATCGACGGGCACGGGAAGGTCGTGGACGCGTACTCGATGGGCTTCTCCGAACGCGACCGGCGCGAACTGGTCGAGGTGCTGGCCACGCCAGAGAGCGGCCTGGACGGCAGGCGCATCGACGACTGCTTCGGCCCGGGCTTCTTCACCACCAACTTCTGGTTCATGTGGTGCACCACGTTCGCCTTCGAACCGTGGCACAGCGCTATCGAGTTCCGCCGGTACCTCAACCGGTTCGTGCACCTGTTCCCCAGCCTCAACACCATGACCGGCATCTACCGGACCCGCTACAACCAGTACGACTCGATCGTCCGGCCGCTGCTGGCATGGCTCACCGAACGCGGCGTCACGATCCACCAAGGGCACCGGGTGAACGACCTGACGTTCATGACCGGGCCGGGATACACCGTGCGGGAAATCCGGTACACCGCAGCCGGCCGGGACGCGACGATCGAGGTGGCCGCCGACGACCTGGTCTTCGTCACCAACGGGTCGATGACCGCGAACTCCAGCCTCGGCTCGCACGACGCGGCGCCCGTGCTCGACACGTCCCGGTCGGCCGGCGCCTGGCGGCTGTGGGAGACCCTCGCCGCCGGCCGCCCCGACTTCGGCAACCCGAAGGTGTTCGCCGGCCACCCGGCGGACTCGACCTGGGAATCGTTCACCGTCACCGGCCGCGACCCGATCTTCCGGGAGCTGATGGAACAGCTCAGCCACCGCAAGGCGGGCAAAGCCGGCCTGATGACCTTCCCGGCGTCGAACTGGCTGCTCACCACGGTGCTGCTGCGCCAGCCGGTGTTCCGCGACCAGCCCGACGACGTCTTCGTCTGGTGGGGCTACGGCTTGTTCCCCGGCCGCCCGGGCAACCACGTCGGCAAGAGCATGTACGACTGCTCCGGCCGGGAGATCCTCCAGGAGGTTCTCGGGCACCTGCCGTTCGACTCCCACCGCGAGCGGATCCTGGACAGTTCCACCGTCGTCCCGGCCGTGATGCCGTACATCACCAGCCCGTTCCTCGTTCGTCGCAAGGGCGACCGGCCGCAGGTGGTGCCATTGGGCTCCACGAACCTCGCCTTCATCGGCCAGTACGCCGAGGTGCCCGACGACGTGGTGTTCACCGTCGAGTACTCCGTGCGCACCGCCTGGACCGCCGTCGCCGAACTGCTGAACCTGGACCGGAAACCACCGAAAGTCTACAAGGGACAGTTCGACCCGAGGGTGATGGTGCACGCCCTGGAGACCCTGCACCGGCGGTAGGCTCAACCGGCCCGGCCGGATAACGCGCTGGCCGGGCCCGTAGGGTCGCTCAGGCGGCGGTCAGGGTTCCGCCGCCCGCCATGGTGTAGGTCTTGCCGGCCAGGTAGGTGTTGGCGGAGTCGCCGGCGTCGTAGGTGACGGTGTGACCCTTCCCGGTGATGTTGGTGATCGTGGCGCCGCTGACGGCCGCACCGGTCAGCGCGGTCAGGTGCGAGTCGGCCGTCACGGTCCAGGCGCTGGAGCTGTCCAGGTTGAGTGTGGCCGCTTTCGCCGTGTCCGCCGCGTCGACGGCGCCCACCAGCGTGGAGCTTTTGGTCAGGCTGAGCGTGACCTTGCTGCTCGCGTCGGCGACGACGTCACCGGCCAGTGCCTGGCCGGAGGTGGTGAGCTGGACGGTACCGCCGTTGGACCCCGCGGTGCCCCACTGGCCGGCGGCGGCTTTCAGCAGGATTCCGCTGGCCGCGGTCAGCTTCACGCCGGAGAGGGTGATCACGCCGGTGGTGTTGGTGACGTAGAACAGCGGGCTGTCGGTCGCCGTCTCGGTCAGCGAGCCGCCCGTCTGGGTGTAGGTGCCCTTGCTCCCGTCCGCGTCGCCGGACATCGACTGATAGATCATCACGCCCCACTTGCCGGCCTTGCTCGCCGTCAGCGCGGCGTCGGTCAGCGTCACCGAGTTGGCCCCCTCGATGACCACTACTTCGGAGCCGGTCGCGGCGTAGACGCCGCCGGTCGCGGTGATCTGGCCGGTCGAGTAGATCGCCGGGGAGTTCGCGCCGGTGCTGCGGTAGCTGCCGCCCTTGACCGTGATCGTGCCGCCGCCCCGGTCGGTGGCGATCGGGGCCGAGCTGCCGCCGGTCGTCGTGACGGTCAGGTCGTTGGCGGTGATCGTGCCACCGCCGCTGGCCATGATCCCGTGCGCGTACTGGCCGGTCGCGGCGATCGTCGTGCCGGACAGGGTGACGACCGCCTTCCCGTACGCGAAGACCCCGTTGGCGCCGGCGCCGGAGGTGGTCACCGAGCCGCCCCGCATCGCGATCGTCCCGCCGCTGGCCAGGACCCCGGCGTTCAGCCCGTAGAAGCCGCTCTCGTCACTGCTGCTGCTGGCGCCGGTGGTGCTCACTTGGGCCTCGTTCAGGGCGAGCCCTCCGCCGGTGACGAGCACACCGGACTGATCCTGGCTGTCGGCCGCGATGGTGCCCGTCTTGGTGGCGCTGCCGCCGGCGAGGGTGTACGCACCGGTCGGCGTGTACTGAGCCGTCGAACCGCCGCCCTGGCCGGGTGCCGCGCCCTGGCCGGCCGTGCCGGCTCCGCTGGTGTCCGTCCCGCACGCGGCCAGCCCGAGCGCTGCCGCCAGCAGCACGGCCACCGCCCGGAACCGGACGCTCGATGTCGCTCCGCCGAGCCTCATGGTCTGCCTCCTTGCGTCGGTGCCCACGCCGATGTGGGCTCCTGCGACGGACGCTCATCGCCGCGGCTGTACGCAGTCTTGGCGCTGGCTGTGCCCACCCTGTGATCGGATATTTGGGACAAAGGTCCCGGCCGCCTGCCCGGCGAATCAGGTCCTTCGACTCTGACCAGGCCGGTGCGGCAACCGGCACGGTGGTGGGAAAGCGTGACGGGACAAGGGGTAACTCGACCTCTGGGCCCGGAAATATCCCGCCGTCCCGCTGACCGTCGCCACCGAGACCCCGTGCCCGGTCGCCGTGGTCCCGATCAGGCAGCCTGAAGGATAGGACCTCAGAGGACACCGTCGACCGGGCCGGCCGGTGACGGGCGGGTCACCGGCCGGCGCGAATCAGCCGCTATCCGGTGGTCACCTCGATCTGATGGCCGGCCGGCTGTGGCGCGGTCAACGGCACGGTGATCTCGAGGATCCCCTTACCGTAGGTGGCCTTGATCGCCTTCTCGTCGGCGTTGGCCGGCAGCCGGATCGACCGCTGCAGCGCCCCGTAACGGAACTCGGTGCGGTTGAGGCCCTTCGCCTCCTCACGGCGTTCGGCCTTGACCGTCAGCACCCCGTGCACCGTCGTGATCTGCACGTCCTTGTCCGGGTCCAGGCCCGGCAACTCGGCGCGCAGCACGTACTCCTTGTCGCTGACCTTGTCCTCGAACCGGATCGCCGGCAGCGGACGCGGGAAGTCGACCTCGAACCAGTCGGTCATGTCGCCGAACAACCGTGGCAGCAAGGCAGTCATCTCATTTCCTCCTTCCAGGTCGTCGTTCCTCTCCATCGCACCTCGGCCGGGGCGGATCGGTCAGAGCCGTCAGGGAACGTTCGCCACAGGCGTTACGCCTCTTCTTCCGGGGCTTTCGGCCCGCCGACGACGGCAGCCCGGGACGGGTAGGGGCGTCCGGCCCTGCCGCCGGACCGGGCGGGGACGCATCGTGGAGAGCAGGAGGCGAGCGCGATGCGGCAGTCGATCCGGCTCGGCACGTTGCACGGCGTACCAGTGGGATTGCACTGGTCCGCCGTCGTGATCCTGCTCCTTCTCACCCAGAGCCTTGCGGCAGGGCTGCTGCCCGCCGCCGCTGGCGGCTACACCACCGCGGCCTACTGGCTGGCGGCGACGGGATTCGCCGGTCTGTTCCTCACGACACTGCTGGCGCACGAGTACGCGCACGCGCGCACCGCCCAGCACTACGGCATCCGGGTCCGCTCGATCACGTTGTGGATGCTCGGCGGCGTCTCCGAACTGGACGGCGACCCGCCGCACCCCCGCGCGGACCTGGCGATCGCCTTGGCCGGTCCGGCTGCCAGCCTGGCTTCGGCCGGCGTCCTCCTTCTCGCGGCCGGACCCGCTGGGCTCATCGGCGCCGACCTCCTGCGGGCCGGCCTGTCCTGGCTCGCGGTGGTCAACGTCGCGCTGGCGGTCTTCAACCTCCTGCCCGGCGCGCCGCTCGACGGCGGCAGGGTGCTCGCAGCGATCCTCTGGCGGGTGCGCGGCAATCGGGAAGCCGCCCGACAGTCGGCCGCACGTGCCGGCGTGACCCTGGGCGTGGTGCTGGTCGGCGCCGGCCTGCTGCTTGCGCTGGCCACCGGAGCCTTCGACGGTCTCTGGCTGGTCCTGCTGGGCTGGTACCTGGCCGGGGCGGCCCGCACCGAGGCGGCCGCTCTGCGATTCACCGGCAGCCTCGGCGACGTTCCCGCAGGCCGGCTGATGTCCTCGCCGCCGGGCGCAGCGGGAGACACCCCTGCACGACCCGTCCGCGCTGCCCGCCGGCCCCCTGCGCATGACCGTCGTCCTCGACGGCCGACGGCCCTGTGGTGTGCTGACCGCCGGAGACCTCAGCCGGGCGCTCGCCGTCACCGCGCTCGGTGAGACACCCGACCGATCCCCCGGAACGTTCGGTGACCTCCAGACGCTGCCCTGACGCGGCCAGACCACGACACCTGCTGCTGGCCGGAGAAAGACGCCTGGACCACCCTGCTCGCCTCAACCCGAGTTAGCGGTCGACGCCCATGCCGTGGGGCACGCCGAAGCCCACCGGCAGGGCACGTCGTGCTGCCCATGGCGGGTCGGGGCCGCGATACGGAGGCACCGCCCCAGAGGATCCGCCACCCGAGGCTCTCCGCCGCAGCGCAGATCCGGTCTCGTCGACGGGACTTGCGGCCCAGCTCTGCCGGCCCGACGGCCCTGAACAATGCCCTACCGGCGCGGTGTGCTGGGGGTAGGACAGCCGGGGCGTCCGGTGGTCAACGGTCGAGGGAGGGGCCATGTCCGTCGTACGACTGGAGCACTTGACAAAGATCTTTCCCGGCGGCACCAAAGCGGTCGACGACATCAGCCTGACCATCGGCGACGGCGAGTTCCTGGTGCTCGTCGGCCCGTCCGGGTGCGGCAAGTCCACCGTCCTGCGCATGATCGCCGGCTTGGAGGACGTCAGCGCCGGTGACGTGTTCATCGACGAGAACAAGGTGACCGGTTGGGCGCCGAAGGAACGCGACATCGCCATGGTGTTCCAGAACTACGCGCTCTACCCGCACATGTCGGTCCGGCAGAACATGGCCTTCGCGCTGAAACTGCGACACGTCGACGCCGCCCAGATACGCGAGCAGGTCGGCGACACTGCTGGACTGCTCGGCTTGTCCGAGCTGCTCGACCGCAAACCGAAAGCCCTCTCCGGCGGCCAGCGCCAACGCGTCGCGATGGGCCGGGCCCTGGTCCGCCAGCCACGGGTGTTCCTGCTCGACGAACCGCTGTCAAACCTCGACGCCAGGCTGCGGGTCTCGATGCGCGCCGAGCTCGCCCGGCTACACCAGCGGTACCGCATCACCACCGTCTACGTGACCCACGACCAGGTCGAGGCCATGACCCTCGGCGACCGCATCGCCGTCATCGACAAGGGCCGCCTCCAACAGGTCGGCACCCCACAGGAGCTCTACCACGCCCCGGCCAACCGCTTCGTCGCAGGCTTCATGGGCTCACCCAGCATGAACTTCGGCACCGTCGAACCGCGCGGCGGCCAGCGCATCGCGGTGACCTTCGACGGACGCGAGGTCGAGATCCCCGACGCCATCGCCCGAAACCCTCAGCTCGCCCGGTACCTCGGCGCGCAGGTGACCATCGGGCTACGGCCGGCAGCGTTCACCACCGCGGGACCCACCGACCTGACCGCGATACGGATCGTGCCGCTCGGCGTGGAATCGCTCGGCGACGAGAAACACGTCCTGTTCGAGCCACCCCGGACCGGGGCGGAAACCGCATCCCGGACCGCCGGCGGTGACCTACCGGTCACCGTGGACGACCCGGCGGCCGCGCCGCTGTGGACCGCCAAGCTGCCCCAGGACACGGACGCGGCCATCGGCCGCCCGATGTGGCTCGCGGTCGACCTGACCGAGGCCTACTTCTTCGACCCGGACAGCGGCCAGGCTGTCCCCGAAGCATTTCCGAGCGGACAATCGAGGCCAGCCATCCACGACATCAGGGCCGCATAGGAACACCCGGTCGAGGTGGGCGTCATCCGCCCGCGGCAGGACCGGTGCGATCCGGTCCGATCGGAGGAAGGGGATGCGACAGATCGTCCTGCGCGGCCAGCCGAGTCATCTCGGTGCGATAGTCCTCCCGGCTCATCGCGCCGCGGAGCAGACGAGCTTGCAGAACGTCCTCCGTGGTCGGTAGCGGCCGCGGAGGCAGGCCGGTCACCGGACCCAGGCACGGGTCGACGAACCTGCGGACAGGGGACGCGGCCGGTTTCGCACGGGCAACCGCGATCTGCAGCACGAGGATCACAAGGCGCAGCCCGATCACGGCCCACACGAGTACTTCGAGACCGTTCATGGCCGCCTCCCGTACAACCGTCGATCACGGTCAGACACCACACTTCCCTCATGCCGGGCGTCTTTCGGCAGGACGGCCTCCGTCCCGACGTCGTCCCTCAAGGCCAGTCTGGCCGGCACCCGACGACACCGACAGAGCCGAAGGTCCCGCCGCTCGATGGATGCCGAGCGTCGCGTCACCGATCCGAGCGACCATCCGTGGCAGCCTGCTGATTCGGGGCTTTCGCCTCTGCACAGGCACGGCCTCTGGCGGGCACGGTGGTGGCGTAAAACCCGTACGGCGGGCCTTGGGGGAGACATGTTCAGCGCCACCGGAACGCGAACCTACACGGTGGGAGATCTGCGCAAGGCCGCCGATGCGGGCATCCGGGCGCCCTCGCTGCTCAACAGCCAGCCATGGCTGTTCCGGCTGCACGAGGGCGCCATCGAGGTCCACATCGACCCCGCCCGGCGACTCGACGCCGACCGGTCCGGCTGGGCCACGCGCCTGGCCTGCGGCGCCGCCACCTACAACGCCCGGCTCGCCCTCGCGGCCACCGGCCGGCCCGCCGCCGTCCACCTGTACCCGGATCCGGCCGACCGGGACCTCGTCGCCCGGCTGACACCCGGCAGCGACCGGCCCCCGACCTACGCCGAGCGGGACCTGTACGCAGCCGTCCCACGCCGGTACAGCAACCGCGCGCCGTTCTGGCCCGACCCGGTCCCCGCCGAGGTGCGGATCCGGCTCATCGAGGCCGCCCGCGCCGAATCGGCCTGGCTCGACCTGCTGGTCGGCATGACCGCGCTCACCGCGTTCAGCGAGATCGCCTTCAGCGCCGACCGGGTCCTGCGCCGCGACACCGCGTACCAGATGGAACTGATCTCCTGGACACGCCCCGACACCGCCACCGACGGCGTCCCGGCCAGCGCCGGCGGACTCATCGGCGAGCCGCACGACCTGCTACCCCAGCGTGCGTTCGCCGATCGGCGGCGGACACCCGGACACGACTACGAACCGGAACCGCTGCTCGGCATCCTCGGCGTGGCCGGCGACCGGGCCATCGACCAGATCGCCGCCGGTCAGGCCCTGCAACGAACCCTGCTCACCGCGACCGACGCCGGGCTGCACACCTCGATGATCAGCCAACCGATCGAAGTTCCCGCCGCCCGCGACCAACTGCGCCGCTCACTCGGCCGGACCGGGTACCCGCAGATCGCGATCCGCTTCGGCTACGGCACCCCCGGCCACCCCACCCCCCGCCGCGACGTCGCCGAAGTCCTTCCCGGCGACCTCCGGGAAGGAGAACAGCAATGACCAGCAAGCATCTGATCGTCGTCGGCGTGGACGGCTCCGAGGGAGGCCGCCGCGCCCTCGAATGGGCGATCCGCGAGGCCGACACCCGCGGCAGCGCCGTCGAAGCCGTCACCGCCTGGTCCTGGGACGGCCTGGAATTCGGCCCGGTCACCGCGGCCACCGCCGACGAGGCCAGGGACAGCGCCACCCGGCTGCTCGACGACGAGATCCGGGCGCTGGTCGCCCGCCACGGCTCGCACCTCCCGGTCGCCGCCGAGGTGGTCGAGGCCGGCCCCGCCGACGCCCTCGCCGCGGCCGGCCGCTCGGCCGACCTCCTCGTACTCGGCAGCCACGGTCACAGCCGGATCCGGCACACCGTCCTCGGCTCGGTCAGCGAGGCCTGCATCCGCAAGGCCACCTGCCCGGTCGTCGTCATCCCGGTGCCGGTCCCAGAGCCCACGGAAGCCACCGAACCCGTTGCACGGCAGTGACCGGGACGCGAGACTCCTGAGGGAGTAGCCATGAGCATCACCACAGGCGCACCGGTAGTGGTCGGCGTCGACGGATCCCCCACCTCCGCCCTCGCCCTGGACTTCGCCGCCGAGGAGGCCACGCTGCGTGACGCCGACCTGGTGGCCCTGCTCGGCTCCGTCAGCCAGCACCTCGTGCACCGGGCCGGCTGCCCGACCGCCGTGGTGCGCCCCGCCGTGGCTGACGCCACCGAGTCGGCCCGGTCATCCTGAGAGGTCCGCGGTCACGACAGGCCCGATCTGCGACAGGTACGGGCCGGAGATGCCGGCCCATGGACGCGAACTGGCGGATCGGCAGGTCGGCCAGCTCCCGCCGGCGTCGAATGATCTCCCCACGGCGGGCGGGAGCAGGCTGTCGCGGCTCATGACGCCGGCCGTTCAGTTCCGTTCGCGTGCCGTCGGCCGCGCGATGTACACGGGGCAGTCGGCGTGCTGCAGCAGTTGCAGCCCAGCCGATCCGAGCAAGGTCCCGGCGACCACACCGTGGCCACGGCTACCCACCACCACGAGCTGGGCGTGCTTCGACGCCTCGACCAGTGCGCCGGCGATGCTGTCGTGGGTGAGCACCACCTCGACGCGGATCCCTGGGAACTTGTCCCGCCACGGGGCCAGTTGCTCCTCCAACCGAGCCCGCTCGATCTCGTCCTGGCCCGGCGTCTGCACGTCGGCCGCCCGAACGTTGCTCAGCCACAGCGGGAGCACCGGCAGGAACGCGCGCACCACCGTGAGCGCGCCGCCCCGCGCGGACGCCTGATCGAAGGCAGTCTCCAGCACCAGATCAGCCATGGCGGAATCGTCGACGCCCACGACCACGGGGCCCTCGGCGTCGCCTCGGCCACGGATCACCACCACCGGGCAGGAGGCGTGGGTGGCCACCCGCTGGCTGACCGAGCCCAGCAGCAGGCCCGCGAACCCGCCGCGGCCCCGGCTGCCCAACACCATCAGCGCGGCGTCCCCGTCATCGGCGAGCAACCGAGCGGCGGCGTGACCGACCACCGGATCGCCGTCGATCTCGAGGCGCGAAGCCACCATCCTGGCCTCGTAGACCGAGGTGGCGGTGATGCCCTCCGCCTGTTTGCGGGAGATGTCCAGGAATTCCTGGCTCACGTCGTACCGGGCCTCGCGCCACTCCCAGTCGAAGGCGTGTATGACCCGGAGCGGTAGGTTACGGCGTTGCGCTTCGCGCGCTGCCCACCTGACCGCCGTTTTACTCGATTCGGTGCCGTCAGTACCGACGATGACGGCGTTGGTCCTCATGGCCGCGCTCCTTTCTCTCTCCTTCCAAACTCAGGCGCGTCACCTCGCGGCGACAGTGCGGCAGGTCCCGTCCAGCCACGACGAAGGTCCCGCCACGCTCCGGACCCACCACTGGAAGGTGGCTACGGCCTGCAGCCTCATGACGCTCTCGTCTTCGCCGGGCCTCACCCCGGACACCGTCGGCACGGTCCCGGCCACGACGTTCGCCAAAGGGCCGGGACCTTCGGCCCTGAACAGATCCACCGCTGAGCGACAGCGTTGGGAGTGCCAGCCAGATCCGAGGTACGTGGAAGGGAGCGGCGATGTCCCCGACACCCGAACCTCCCCGACCGCAGACACAGGCCGCGCTCTTCGCCGGACGGGCCCCGTCCCTGCACAACAGCCAGCCATGGCACTGGTACGTGAGGCCGGACGGGCTTGATCTGCGGCTCGAGCCAAGCCGGATTCTGCGGGTGGGCGAT
>Ga0307516_10004205_pt1 | contig 17926 bp, 14 predicted proteins | sample 19_EM_MG_FD_203310 | JGI IMG/M metagenome (GOLD analysis project Ga0307516, IMG submission 203310) | Populus trichocarpa ectomycorrhiza microbial communities from riparian zone in the Pacific Northwest, United States - 19_EM | ecosystem: Host-associated > Plants > Roots > Unclassified | place... | reverse complement strand
CTGGGCCTGCCGGTGGTGAAGAAGACCGCCAGCGGTGCGCCGTCCACCGATGAAGAAGTGCTGGAAAAGCTGGCGCTGGACTACCCGCTGCCGGCCCGCATCCTGGAGCACCGCTCGCTCTCCAAGCTCAAGGGCACCTACACCGACAAGCTGCCGCTGATGGTTAACCCGGCCACCGGCCGCGTGCACACCAACTATGCGCAGGCGGTGGCGGTGACGGGGCGCTTGTCCAGCAACGATCCCAACCTGCAGAACATTCCCATCCGCACGGCCGAGGGCCGGCGCGTGCGCGAGGCGTTCGTCGCGCCACCGGGGCACCGCATCGTGAGTGCCGATTATTCGCAGATCGAGCTGCGCATCATGGCCCACATCAGCGGCGACGCGAACCTGCTGCGGGCTTTCGAGCAGGGCATGGACGTGCACCGCGCCACCGCCAGCGAGGTGTTCAGCATCGCGCCGGACGCGGTGTCCAGTGAGCAGCGCCGCTATGCCAAGACCATCAACTTCGGCCTCATCTATGGCATGGGCGCCTTCGGCCTGGCCAGCAGCCTGGGCATCGAGCAGAAGGCCGCCAAGGACTACATCGAGCGGTATTTCCAGCGCTACCCGGACGTGAAGCGCTACATGGACGAGACCCGCATCGCCGCCAAGGACCACGGTTATGTGGAAACCGTGTTCGGCCGGCGCCTGTGGCTGCCCGAAATCAACAGCCCCAATGGCCCGCGTCGCGCCGGCGCGGAACGCCAGGCCATCAACGCGCCGATGCAAGGCACCGCGGCCGACCTCATCAAGCTGGCGATGATCGAGATCCAGCGTCTGCTGGACGGCGGCACCTGGGCCACCCGCATGATCATGCAGGTGCACGACGAACTGGTGTTCGAGGTGCCTGAGTCTGAGCTGGAGTGGGCCACCGGCGAGATTCCCCGCCAGATGGCCGCCGTGGCCCAGCTCAAGGTGCCGCTGCTGGCCGAAGTGGGCGTGGGGGCCAACTGGGACCAGGCCCACTGAGTGGGTGCACGCAGCATTGAAGCACCGGTGCTGGCCGCCTTGGGGCGGCCCGGCGCCGACTGAGAGGGTGTCCCCCTCTCAGTGTTCCAGTAGCCGCTTCAGCGATCCCGGCGGAACACGCCCACCGGGCTGGTGGCGTTGCCGAGCATGAACAGCGTGTAGTTGCGGCCGGCCAGCAGGTCCAACTCAGTGTCCAGGTACAGGGACGTGGTGCCCGTGGCCTCCAGGCGGTAGTCCAGGCCGGCCGCTACGTTGGCGGGGACCGAAGCCGTGCCGAAGACCACTTCGCTCGCGACCACGCCGAAGTCGACGGTCAGCGTGATGTTGCCGGTCAGGCCTTGAACGCCGTTCACCAGGCGAACCTTGGAGTTCGAGCTGACCAGGGGCTGGCTGTTGTCGTCGGTGAGCGTGAAGACCTGCGGCGCGGCCGGATCGCCCAGCACGGCCAGCGTGGCTTCGCCGCCGGGCACCAGGGTCACGGGGGCGGTGGTCGCTGCCGTGCCATTGACCGAGACGTCCGGAACCGCCGTGCCGGCGTTGACCAGCAAGTAGGTGCCGACGGCGGGGGCCTTCAGGCCGGTGGACAGCGACGTGCCGTTGAAGCTGGCTGCCACCACGCCCTGGGATCCGACACCGGACACCAGGCGGATCCGGGCGGATGTGTTCTTGTTGGCCGTCACGGCGCCCTTTTGCAGCAAGGTGTTGCCGTGCACCAGCACACCGCCCGGGGTGGACGTCAGGACCAGCGACAGGATCTGCCCGTTCGCAAGCGTCACGGACGGAATGTCCAGCCGCAGGTCGCTCTTGTCGCCGGCTCCGGTGACGCGGATGCGGTAGGTGCCCGTGTCGATTTCGCTGTACGTGCTCACCTGCTCGCCGGCAAGGGCCGCCACGTTGGCGGACACGCCGTCCAGGCTCGTGCTCGCCAGGGTGACGAACACATCGAGGCTGCCCGCTTCCGGCGACAGGTTGATGACGCGGAACTTGGTGGTGCCGCTGGTCGGGGCGGCTTCGCCGTCATTCAGCATCAAGGTTCGCAGCGAATCACGGGCGCTGTAGGCAAGCAGCGTGTAGGAGGTGTCCTGGTACACCGTCCGGGATGTGGTGCTGGATGTTGCGACAGAGCCCGCCCGCTTGAGTTGCAGGGTATAGGTGCCGGCGGCCAGCGCGGCATAGTCGCCGGCTTGGTCCACCGCCACGGCGGTTGCCAGCTTCGTGTCCGACGACTTGTAGACGTCCAGCGAGGTGTAGCCGCTCGCCACATTGACGAATCGCACGGAGGCGTTCCCGCCGCTGTTGTCGTCGCCGCCTCCCCCGCAGGAACTCAGCCCGGTGGCGCCGAGTACGAGCAATAGAAATGAAATGCCGGAAAAAAGTCTGCGCTGCACGGTGGGTCCTTGGGTCCGAAGATGATGGAAGGGAATGGGTTGCTGGCGGGGGTCAGCTCCCGCGGCGGAACGGATTGTCGCGCCTGAGATGTAACCAATTTCCCCTCGCCTTCATGGTGATGAAGTTCTGTTGCCCGCTACGAGGGTGAACGTAAACCCCGCGTAAAGGGTGCCGCCCTGGGCCGCCTGCCCCCCCTTGTTGCGTGGGGCGTGCCGCTCGAGTTACCTCTCGTCACGGGTGATTCGTTTCAACCCCGCAGATGTGGTGCAAGCGGGCATCAACCCCGGCGCGGGTTGGGGCTACGATGCTTCACAGATCTGAGGGCTGCTGGCTGTTCAGCGTACCGAAGCGAAGCAGGGAGCACGTAGGGAGATGGAACTCGTCTATCGCAAGACCGAGCGCGGCTTGGTCGAAATGAACACACGCGAACTGCGCCTGGCCCCGCGCCTGCGCTCCGCACTCATCCTGATCGACGGCAAGAAGATGGACTACCAGCTCCAAGGGCTGCTGGGTCCACAGTGTGCCGACACCCTTGCGGCCCTGCAGGACCTGGGGCTCATCGAGGCGATCCGGCCCATCCGGATCGGCTCCTTGCCAGCCCGCCGCTGAAGCCCGCAAGAGGGGCAGCGATAGGTGTGGGTTTGACGCCCACCCCTCTACGAATCCCCAATGGCAAGTCGCGCCAGGGCTGCGGCATCATCCAACGCAACGGCCGCAGTTCCGCGTGCAGCAGAGGGGGTGCATGGATACCGTCTACCGCAAGACCGAGCGTGGGATCCTGGAAATGGCGACGCGCGAGCAGCGCCTGGCCCCACGCCTGCGCTCGGCGTTGATCCTGATCGACGGCAAGAGGCTGCTGCGTGAGTTGCAAGCGCTCCTGGGGCCATGTCACGAGGAGGCCTTGCGGGCGCTCGAGGAACTGGGCCTGATCGAGGGCCGGCGGCCGGTCTACATCACCGACCCGGAGCCTTCGTCAACGGCGGGACGGTCTTCTGGCGTGCAGGAGGCGGTTGCACTCCGCCGCCAGTCAAGGCGCTAGGCCGTTCCGGGTAACCCCGACCCGCTTCTGAAGCCAATGGTCCGACGAATGCCTCGCCGTGTTGCTTGCGTGACTCAACCGCGGGCCGAACTGGCCACCTGCGTGGTGATGGATTTTGGCGCGGGGGCCGGTTCGGGGGAGGCCACGTAGTAGCCGGGCACGGTGAGCTGATCGTCAATGGGTTGCCGCGACCCCGTGGCCTCGGCGCTCACGGCGGGTTGTTCGTCATCCTTTCGGGGCAAGCCGAACAGGTTGGCGATGATCGCTCGCAGGGTGATGCCGTACGCGGACATTGCGAAAACTCCTCGGGTGCGCGGGGGCCGGAAGAATTGCCCCCTCGTTCCTGTAAACGGATTGTCTATTCGAAACCCGACAACCGACGTCAAAAAATTGGCACGTGCCCTTCTCACCACATGAGATCGTTGCCTAGCAGGTAAGCTAAGGTTAGAGTCAGTGTCTAAAGTCACCGGTTGAGCAGGGGCCAGGGTCAGGCAGTTCATGACGCAGCGCCTGGAACCGCCACGTCAACGAGACCCTGTACCGAGCCTCCAGCGCCATGGCGGACATCACGAAGTTGCTTCGAGCCGCCAGCAGCGGCGACCGCGGGGCCGCCGACCAGGTGATCGCGCTGTTGTACGACGATTTGCGCCGCATGGCGCACAGCCGGCTGCAGCGGTCCGGCGACATCACCCTGCTTGACACCACGGCCCTGGTGCACGAAACCTACCTGCGGCTGCAGCGTTCCGGCCACGTGGAGTTTGCCGACCGCAAACACTTCCTGGCTTACGCCGCGCAGGTGATGCGCACCATCGTGATCGACGCCGTGCGCGCCCGCCGGGCCGACCGGCGCGGCGGCGATGCCTTGCACGTGACGCTCAACACCGAGGTGGGCGAGTCGGTGGCCATGCCGGGCGAGGACGTGCTGCGCGTGCACGAAGCGCTGGACGAACTGTCCAGCATCGACGAGCGGCTGGGTCGGGTGGTGGAAATGCGCTACTTCGGCGGCTTGTCGGAGATGGAGATTGCCGACTGCTTGGGCGTGACCGAGCGCACCGTGCAGCGCGACTGGCGCAAGGCACGCCTACTGCTGTCCGCGGTGCTGAAGTAACCGTCGCCGGGCCGCGCCAACCATGCAGACCATGGACCGCAGCCGGTGGGAGCGCGTGAGCCCACTGCTGGATGAATTGCTGGACCTGGACGCCGAGCCGCGCGCCGAGCGGCTGGCCGCACTGCGCGGCCAGGATCCAGCGCTGGGCGAGGAACTGGCCGGGATGCTGCAACGCCTTGATGCGCTGGAGCACGACAGCTTTCTGCAAAGCCCCGCCAAGCTGCCGGACCCCGGCATGGCCGGGCAAACCCTGGGGGCCTACACCATCGTGCGGGAACTGGGGCGCGGTGGCATGGGCAGCGTGTGGCTGGCCAAGCGCGCCGATGGCCGCTACGAAGGCAACGTGGCGGTCAAGTTCCTCAGCGGCGGGGCCTTGCTGCGCGGCAGTGCTGAACGTTTTGCGCGCGAGGGCAGCATCCTCGCGCGGCTGGCGCACCCCCACATCGCGCGGCTCATCGATGCCGGGGTTTCGGTGGAGGGGCTGCGCTACCTGGTGCTGGAGTACATCGACGGCGAGACCATCGACCGGTACTGCGAGCGCATGGCACTGGACGTGACGGCGCGGGTGCGCTTGTTCATCGACGTGCTGGCGGCCGTGGCGCATGCGCACAACCGGCTGATCCTGCACCGGGATATCAAGCCGGGGAACATCCTGGTCACCGGGGCGGGCGAGGTGAAGCTGCTGGACTTTGGCATTGCCAAGCTGGTGGACGACGTCACCACGCCGGCCGCGGCCACCGAACTGACGCAACTGGCCGGGCGGGCGTACACGCCGGCGTATGCGGCGCCGGAGCAGGTGGAAGACGGCGATGTGACCACGGCCACCGATGTGTATGCATTGGGGGTGTTGCTGTTCGGACTGCTGGGCGGGGGGCATCCCACGGCGGTGGCGGGGAGCACGACGCTGGAGCAACTGCGGGCGGTGGTGGAGGCGGAGCCGCGGCGGTTGTCGGAGGCGGTGGGGCGCAAGGAGGGTGGGGGGGCGGCGGCGGCCAAGCGGGCGCGGGAGTTGCGGGGGGACCTGGACAACATCGTTGCCAAGGCATTGAAGAAGGTGCCGGGGGAGCGGTATGCCAATGCGCAGCAGATGGCGGATGACCTGCGGAGGTATCTGGGGCATGAGCCCATTGCGGCGCGGCCGGATGCCGTGGCTTATCAGTTGGGCAAGTTTGTGCAGCGGCACCGGGCGGGGGTGGCGGCCAGCGCGGTGGTGGCGGGGGCGCTGGTGGTCGGCATAAGTGTGGCGCTGTGGGAGGCGAACGAGGCACGCCGGCAGCGGGTGCAGGCCGAAGGCTTGATCGAGTTCATGCTGGGGGACTTGCGCAAGAAGCTGCAACCGGTCGGACGGTTGGATGTGTTGGATTCAGTTGGAGAGAAAGCGCTGGGGTATTACGCGGCACAGGATGCCGGACAGTTGGATGCAGATTCTCTGGGCAGAAGAGCACAGGCATTGCATCTGATCGGAGAGATCGCGGAGGCTCGCGGTAATCTCGATGAGGCGCAGCGGGTGTTTCAGCAGGCTGCCGACAGCACGGGTGAACTCTTGACGCGGTTTCCTCGGAATGGTCAACGCATTTTTGATCATGCGCAGAGTGTGTACTGGGCTGGTTACATCGCAAGACGTCGCGGGCAGCTTCCGAATGCAGAAATACTGTTCAGAGAGTATCTAAATCTGGCTGACAGGCTTGTGCGTCTTGATGAAAAAAACATCAATTGGCGTAGCGAGAAGGCCTGGGCCGACATGAATTTCGGTGTGGTTCATCTTGAAAGCTGGCGAACCAAGCAAGCGCTGCAGTCGTTCGTCGAAGCGCAGCAGGCGTGGTCGAGCGTTATTATTCTGCGTCCGGAAATGAAGGGAGAGCTGGCAAATACCTTTGGTTGGATCGCGAAGGCACGTGCTGCATTGGGCGATCTGGATGGCGCAATCCAGGCTCAACAGACCAAAATCGATTTGGCGCACGGGATGCCTGGGTTCGCGAAAGACAGTGATCTGCAGCGACTTGTGGCTAACGCAAACTACGAACTCAGTCAGTTGCAACTTTCACGAGGGCATTACGGGGTTGCGGCGCAAACGGCGCGTAATGCGCTGCTGCAATACGAGGCGCTGGCTGCACTGGATGGATCTAACGTTTATTTTTCTGCTCAAACAGTTCTTGCGCGCCTGAGTATGGCGCAGATAGATCTGGCTCTGGGTAATATGGATGCGGCGCGCAAGGGCCTGCAGCAAAGCCAGTCAGAAGCCTCGCGAATTGCATCGGATGATGTTGCGGCCAGCAATTGGGTAATTCCACTCAAGGGGCGCCTGCTCGCGTTGACATCGGAAGTTGCTCTGGCCTCCCAGCAACCGCTTCCACTCAAGGAACTGGATTCCTATGTGACCGGAGTCCAGACCCTAGAGTCCACAGGCGCTTCGCTAGACCCCGACCAAACCCATGCTGCGTCATCGGTCGAAATCGTGCTGGGTGATGCACTGCTTCACGCCGGGTTGGCTGGCGCAGCGAAACAGCACTGGCTTGCTGCAGTCAGGCGCCTCCAAAAATCAGCTGACAGTGGCGATCTGTCCATGACGACCCTGCTTGCTCATGCGCGGCTGCGGTTGGGGGCGTTGCAGGAGGTACAAGTACTTGCAGTGAGGATCGAGTCATCAACTTATCGGCACCCCGCATATGCTGATCTTCGTCAACGACTCGCGCTGTCTCGGGGGACAGCGCCAAGCCAATGAGCATTCAGGAGCCTGTAATGGTAGCTAATAATGAAATTTCCCAGGAAGCACCCCTAACGGTGTATGTATATGTTGATGCCACCACAAGCTACGATCCCGAAACTGGAATACAGGCTGTAAATATTTCCATTAGATGCGTGCCGATGACTGTGCCAGTAACCCCAGAAAACACATCAGTGACGCTGATTTTTGAGTTGATGAGCAGGGATTATCAGTTTCCGGCTGTTGGGGCGATCATGCTGACTCCTTCCAGCAGCCAATTTCCCCTGGACTCCTGGACCTCGTCAGATGGAAGGCGGGCTAAATTGTTTGATTACAACAGTAATACTGTTCCGACTCCTTATAATTATATCGTCAAGGTGATGCCGAGAGTGCCTTTTCAGTGTCCGGCTGTCATTATGAATTGTGCGCCATATCCCGGATCGTGAGGGGTGTTGTGGGGGGAATTGGTTGTTATTATGCCCTGCGCTTGTCTCGGAGGGTTTGGGGTGTTGGGCTGGCTTTTTGCGGGCCGAAGGGTCGCGTTGCAACTTATTGCATTGAGATTGTAGAAAGGCGTGCCACCGGCCACGGTGCGGAACGATTTTGCTTGTCTGGAGAAATCGATCAACCAAGATCCAAATGTTCCGTGTGAGTCTTTCTCAATCGAGAAGTGTGATTACGGCAAGAACTGGTAGTGGTTTGAAAATTTAAGGAATCTCTTATGGTCACAAATACGCTCTCTGATACGAATACTGTTACGGTCTTTGTTACCGGGCCTGTTGATGATCCAAAGCTTTCGGTCGATCCGGAAATATTGCCGGTATATGGTCAATACGTGGTTATTAACTTCGTATTGCAGACTGAAATCATTGGATGTGTTTTCCCGGATGCGGGTGCGGTTGTCATTACGAGCCCTAGTCTCCAGTTTCCACTGGTGTCCCGGACCGATGCAAATGGACTATCCACCAAGCTGTTTGATTTCAACTCCGATGAGGAAGATTATCACTACACCGTGTCAGTTGATATTAAAAATCTGGCGAATACCACCCATCGGATTCTGAAATTTGAGATTGATCCTGGAATCAGGAATGGAGATTGACGGCGGCTTGGCGCAATCACCGCATCAGGCCTTTCTTGCGCCCGGTTTTTGCGGTGAACTCGTGGTCTTTCTTATACCCACTGAGCCCAAGCCCCATGTGGATGCGCGCGCGCAAGTTGGCGCTCTTCTCTGCCGGGCCAGCAAGTCAGTAATAGCGTAGTGGGTGAAGAGGCGCTGAACTCGAGCCGCAGCCAAGCAAGCGGTGCATTGAGAGTGGCGTGGGCACCGGCTTTTTGCAAAGCGTGAACGATGCGCTGCTGGCGCTCAAGTCCAAGGTACTCCCAGATGATGGAATGGAACAGCACCGTGCACATGCCTTCTTTCGGTGGCTGACTCAGGTGCTGTTCCACCCACTCGGCCGCATCGGCCCTATCTACAGGCACATGTGCTTGCCGCGCTAGTTCGATGGCGCCGCGCAAGCGTGCGAGCCGCAGCGGCTGATCGGGCCACACGTAGCTGGCCAGTCGCGCCGCATGTGTCGTGTCGGTGATGTCGATGGGTGACAGATCACAGGCTGCCCGTTCAGCTACCTCGATATGTGGCAGTAGGGCGGGTGCGTTGCCGCGCCAGTCTGAGTCGATTTGCACCGGACTGCGCTTGTCGCCCCAGTCCTGCATGCCCAGCCGATAGTGGTAGCGATCCCACAGTTGGTTGAGTCCAGCGCTCGCGCCGATTTCGAACAAGCGCAGCGGGAGTCCGGTCTGTTGCGCCAGTACCGAGAAGCCGCCCAATAGCACGGCGCTGCGGCCAGCTTCATTGGTTTGCGGGGCATTTTTTAGCCAGGTGCGTACATGGTCTGCGTGGCGCTGCAGCGCTTCCAGTACGGCTGTTCGCAGTTGCTCAACGTCTACCGGCGATGTGGGCGCAGGCGGATACACGGCAGCCAGCTTGGCGTCGCGGCCATCGAGCACCAGCGCATGCAAAGCGCCAGCCAATCTCAGGGGTAGCCCATCCGCGACTGGATCGCCAAGCCACTGGGGCAGCAGTTCGCGCGTAGCGCCGCCGTGGTCCCAGTCGTCGGCCAGTACTTCGAGAACACGTGCCGTGAAGGGTGAACCGAGCCAGTTGCACCCCTTGATTTGTCTGCGGAATGCATTGAGGACTTCGTGGGTCGTCATGCACTCATTGTCACTGTGACGTCGTTCGAGGCTTGTGTGAGGCGGGCTCAACGCATTGTCGAGCCAGCCCTCGAGCGGACCGTCTGATCAAGTCAAAACGGCCGCGCGATCCCCACACCCCGCCCGTTTACCGCGGCCCGCGTCCGCCCCGCGATGCAGACCCAGCGCTCTTGGCCGCCCGCGCTACCGGTACACCCGCACGCTGTGGTGCCCCGGCCCCGGCCGGTTTGCCACTGCCACTGCGCGCCGGACTCTTCGCCGCGCGCTGGGGCTGCCCGGCCGGTTTGCCCGCCGGTCTGGCTCCGCCACTGGCTCCCGCCGGCTTGGGCGTCGTGCGTTCACGCGGCCGATGCGATTCGCCTCCGCCACCCCCGCCGCCATTGCGCCGCCCGCCACGGTCCCCGGCCCCGCGGCCTGCACCACCACCGCCCAGCGTCCGCTTGCCAATCTGAATCGGCTGCGCCCGCTCCCCGGCCGGCGGTTCATACCCCGGCACCGTCTCACGCGGAATGCTGCGCTTGGTGAGCTTCTCGATGTCCGCCAGAAACCCTTCCTCATCCACGCACACCAGCGAAATCGCCTCCCCCTGCGCGCCCGCCCGCCCGGTGCGCCCGATGCGATGCACATAGTCCTCAGGCACGTTGGGCAGCTCGAAGTTCACCACGTGCGGCAACTGGTCGATGTCGATGCCGCGGGCCGCGATGTCGGTCGCCACCAGCACCTGCAACTCGCCGTTCTTGAAGTCGGCCAGCGCCTTGGTGCGCGCACCCTGGCTCTTGTTGCCGTGGATCGCCATGGCTGTGATGTCCTGCTTGTTCAGGTACTCGGTCAGGCGGTTGGCGCCGTGTTTCATGCGCGTGAACACCAGCACCTGGTTCCAGTTGCCGTCGTAGATCAAATGCGCCAGCAGTTCCTTCTTCAGGTCGCGTGCCACCGGATGCACCTTCTGAGCGATGGTGTCGGCCGTGGCGTTGCGGCGCGCCACCTCGATGTGTGCCGGGTTGTTGAGCAGGCGCTGTGCCAGGGCCTTGATCTCGTCGCTGAAGGTGGCCGAGAACAGCAGGCTCTGCTTCTTGGCCGGCAGCATGGCCAGCACCTTCTTGATGTCGTGGATGAAGCCCATGTCCAGCATGCGGTCGGCTTCGTCGAGCACGAAGATCTGCACGTGCGACAGATCCAGCGTGCCCTGCTGGTGGTGGTCCAGCAGGCGGCCGGGGGTGGCCACCAGGATGTCCACGCCGCGCTTGAGCTTGTCCACCTGCGGCTGCATGCCCACGCCACCGAACATGGCCATGCTTTGCAGCTTCAGGTGCTTGCCATAGGTGCGCACGCTTTCTTCAACTTGTGCGGCCAGCTCGCGCGTGGGCGTCAGGATCAGGCAGCGGATGGCGATGCGGCCGCGAGAGTCGCGCAAGGGCGCCGTCGCGGTGCTCAGCCGGTGCAGCATGGGCAGGGTGAAGCCCGCGGTCTTGCCGGTGCCGGTTTGTGCCCCGGCCATCAGGTCGCCACCAGCCAGCACGGCCGGAATGGCTTGCGCCTGGATGGGGGTGGGGATTTCGTAACCCTGTTCGTGCACGGCACGCAGGATCGGCTCGGCAAGGCCGAGGTCGCTGAATTTCATGGAATGGGAGGCCCGCAGCGATGCGGGTCGGTCGCGCCTGTTGCCGTCGCTAGGAGGCACCAGTCAGAGACGCCGAGGTGGGGGGTGTCGAAAACGACTGCGCCAGCGTGACTGGAGGTGCTGGAGCGCTTGCATTGTAGTTGGCGGCCGGGCAGGGCCTGCGGCCGGAGTGGGCACTGTTTCCAGGCCTTGATTCACGGATCAGGACGGTGGGTTCAGACCAAGCCGTTGCGGATGGCGTACACCGTCAATTCAGAGTTATTGGCCAGGGCGAGTTTTTCCAACACGCGAGCCCGGTACACACTCACGGTCTTGGGACTCAGGGTCAGGGCCTCGGCGATGTCGGACAGGCGCTTGCCGGAGGCGATCAGCACCAGGGTCTGCATCTCGCGGTCAGACAGCTTGTCGTGCGCGGCTTCGGCCGTGGGGGTGGTGAGGTTCTCCACCAGCATCTGCGCCATCTCGGGCGTCACATACTTGCGGCCCTGCGCCACCATGCGCACAGCGGCCACGATCTGGCTCGGGTCGCCGCCCTTGTTGACGTAGCCAAAGGCGCCGGCCCGCAGCGCACGCATGGCGTACTGGTCCTCGGGGTACATGGACACCACCAGCACGCGCACCGGCGAGCCTTCTTCCTTGAGGGCGTGCAGCACGTCCAGGCCACTGCGGCCGGGCATGTTGATGTCCAGCACCAGCACGTCGCAATCGGTGCCGCGCATCAAGGCGCGCAGCTCGCCGTATTCGCCGGCTTCGCCCACGATCTGCAGGTCGGGCTGCTCGGCCAATGTGTCACGGATGCCCCGCCGGATGAGCGCATGGTCGTCGCAGAGGATGACTCGGGTCATGCCGGATCTTACTGTTGGATACGGTTCACGAGGAAATGCCGGGCCGCCCCAAGCTGCCGGCACCTCCTCGGGAGGCCATCACAGCTCGCCCCACACGGAGGGGTCGTGCTCGCGGTCGTCCACGCGGGTTTCGTCGTGCACCGCGGCGGCGGCGCGCTGCTGCTCCCGTGTCAGCGGCACGGAGAGGATCAGCGACGTGCCCGTGGCCGAGCTGCTCAGGTCCACCCAGCCGCCCACGGTGCCGGCACGCTCGTGCAGGCCGCGGATGCCAAAGGAGCGGGCCTTGGCCAGGTCGGTCTGCGAGAGGCCGCGGCCGTTGTCGCTGACTTCCAGCGACAGCACGCCGGCCGCCACGGTGAGATCCACCTGCACGCGCGTGGCCTGGGCGTGCTTGGAGATGTTGGTCAAGGCCTCCTGCGCGGTGCGGTAGGCCACCAGCGGCACGCCGGCGGGCAGTTGCAGCTGGTCGTGGCTGGTGCGGAACTGGGTGGGGATGTTGTTGCGCCGCTCAAAGCGCTGTGCCATCCACTGCAACGCGGCCACCAGGCCCTGCTCCAGGATGGCCGGACGCAGGTTGTGCATGATGCGCTGGCTGGCCTCGATGGCGTGGTTCACGCTTTCCAGCGCCTGGTGGGCCCGTTCGGCGGTTTCCTTGTGCTCGGCATGGCGCGCGATCCAGGCCAGGTCGAACTTCACGGCCGTGAGCGAGCCCCCCACGTCGTCGTGGATTTCGCGCGCAATGGCGGCGCGCTCCATCTCCACGCTGGTTTGCAGATGCTGCGCCAGTTCCGACAGCCGTGTGCGCGAACGCGCCAGTTCCTCGTCGGCCAGTTGCTTGGCGCGCCGGCTTTCGCTCGCCTCGATGGCGTGCATCAGGGCCGGCACCAGGCGCGTGAGGTTGTTCTTGAGCAGGTAATCCTCGGCGCCCTGGCGCATGGCCTGCACCGCGGTGTCTTCGCCGATCTCGCCCGAAACCAGGATGAAGGGCAGCGAGGGCTTGTGCCGGCGCAGCAGTTCCAGCGCCTCCATGCCCGAGAACTCCGGCAGGTTGTAGTCGGACAGCACCACGTCCCAGCGCTCGCGCAGTGCGGCGATGAACCCGGCCCGCTCCTCCACCCGCAGCACCGTGGCGTTCACCCCGGCGTGGCGCAGGTGCGCCACCAGCACGTGGTGGTCCACCTCGGAGTCTTCCAGGTGCAGCACACGCAGCCGGCGTGGGCCCTTGGGGGCAGCTAGCGGGCCGGCCAGCGTGGCGCCTGGCACGGTGAGCCCGGCGAAGCGGCTGGGTGGTGATCGGGTGGTGGGGGGTGAGGAAGCCATGGGAGGTGAGTGCACGAGGATCCCTGCCAACGACGGCAGTGTGACGTATTCCGGCGCCTCCCCGGGCCGCCCGGCTTCAGTTCCAGCCACGCTGGCCGAAAAGTTGTCCACAGCGTCACGCGAAGCAGGGAACAGCCGGGTCTTTTCCCGTGTGATTCGCGCAACGCCGCGGGACCGCGGCTCTGAAAATTCCTCCCATCCCAACCGGTGGGCGCGCGCAAGCGGGCCTACCGGCAGGCTGTGACAAATGGACAGTGCCGACCTCACACAAGGACACCTCGGAGATCCAATGCAGACCGATCACGACACCTCGCAGGAGCCGGCGCCGGCCATGCCGCTATTAATTGCCGCGCACTTGCAGGATCACCTGATGTCGGCCTCCAACGACCTGGAGCGCCTGCAGCGCCTGCTGGCCGATGCCTGCGAGGTGCTGATGACGCGCTTCCATGGTGCGGCGGCCACCGTGCGTGACCTGTTGGCGGCGGGCGGTGACCCGCCGGAGGTTGAGCCCGAGGTGCTGCAACGGGTAATGGAGGACCTGGGCGTGGCGGTGACCGCGCTGCAGTTCCAGGACATGGCCAGCCAGCTGATCCACCACACCCACCTGCGCCTGCGCAGCGTGGCAGACCAGTTGGCCCGCGAGGCCTTCGGTGACGACCCGGAGGGTGCCGCCATCGTCACCGAGGCGCCGCTGCGTCCCAATCCCGTCACCCAGGACGAGATGGACGCCGGTTCCGTCGAGCTTTTCTAACCCACGGCCTGCGCCGAACACAAGCCAATTACCAACTTCACCTCTCGGAGAGAGCAATGCATTCAATCCTCGCTGTGGACGACTCGGCCTCGATGCGCCAGATGGTGGCCTTCACGCTCAAGAGCGCCGGCTACAACGTCGTGGAAGCCGTGGACGGCCAGGACGCCTGGGAAAAAGCCAACGGCAAGACCTTCGACCTGGTGCTGACCGACCAGAACATGCCCCGCATGGACGGCATCGGCCTGACCAAGAAGCTGCGCGAGACGCCCAACTTCAAGAACACGCCCATCCTGGTGCTCACCACTGAGTCGAGCGACCAGATGAAGCAGGCCGGCCGCGCCGCGGGTGCCACCGGCTGGCTGGTCAAGCCGTTCGACCCGAGCAAGCTGGTCGAAGTGATCCGCAAGGTCATCCGCTGAAGTTCCGGCAATCCGCACTGATACGACGCATTGCAAGAAAGACACGAGCATGGCCGACACGAGCACACAGGGCGCAGGAATCGACCTCTCCCAGTTCTACCAGGTCTTCTTCGAGGAAGCCGGCGAGAACCTGGCGAACATGGAGCAGATGCTCCTGAGCGTCGACATCGAAGCCGCCGACGATGAGGATCTGAACGCGATCTTCCGTTGCGCGCACTCCGTCAAGGGCGGGGCCGCGACCTTCGGGTTCTCGGACGTGGCCGAGCTGACGCACCAGATGGAAACGCTGCTGGACAAGCTGCGCCGCCACGAACTCGCCCCCAGCGCCGCCATGGTGGACGTGCTGCTGGCCGCGGGTGATGCGTTGCGTGCCCAGCTGGCCCGCCACCAGGGCTCCGCCGGCGACGTGATCGATACCGCCGAGCTGCTGTTCAACATCCGTGCGCTGTCCGAAGGCGGTGCACCCGCTGCCGCGGCCGCGGCGGTTGCTGCCGTGCGGGCCGCTGCCGCGCCGGCCTCGGCCGCCGCCGCGAGCCCCGACCAGCGCACGCTGGAACTCCAGATCGGCCCGCTGGCGGACTTGAAGCTGGCCGACAGCGTGGCCGATCTGTTCAAGGAAATCACCGGCCTGGGCACCATCGAGCCCCTGGACGGTGGACAAGCTGCCGACGGCATGCGCCGCTTCAAGGTCGTCACCAGCAGCTCGGACAACGACCTGCTGGACCTGATGAGCTTCCACGTCGCGCGCGAGCAAGTCCAGCTGTCGCCGCTGGGGCTGGGCTACGGCTTCCACGCCGGGGCACCCGGTGCCCCCCCGGAGGACGGCCTGGCCCGCGAAGACGAGCCCGCCGCCGACCCCGGCTATGGCTTCTTCGAAGGGTCGCCCGGCGCCCCTGGCGCGGCCACGCCGGCCGCACCGGCTCCCGTGGCTGCCCCCGCGGCGCCGGCGCCACGCACCGCCAAGGCGGAGAGCAAGGCCGCCGCGGCCCAGCTGGAATCGTCCACCCTGCGCGTCTCGGTGGAAAAGGTCGACCAGCTCATCAACCTGGTGGGCGAACTGGTCATCACGCAAGCCATGCTGGCGCAGACCAGCCGCGCGCTCGACGCCGCGGCCAACCAGCAGCTGATCACCGGCCTGGCCGACCTGGAGCGCAACACCCGCGACCTGCAGGAAGCGGTCATGGGCGTGCGCATGATCCCCATGTCCATCGTGTTCAACCGCTACCCGCGCATGCTGCGCGACCTGGCGGCCCGGCTCGACAAGAAGGTCGAGCTGGTCATGCAGGGTGAGGCCACCGAGCTGGACAAGGGCCTGGTCGAGAAGATCACCGACCCCTTGACCCACCTGGTGCGCAACTCCTGCGACCACGGCATCGAAACCCCGGCCGAGCGCGTGGCGCGCGGCAAGCCCGAAGCCGGCACCATCACGCTGGCGGCTTCGCACCAGGGCGGCTCCATCGTCATCGAAGTGCGCGACGACGGCCGCGGCCTGTCGCGCCCCAAGCTGCTCAAGAAAGCCCGCGAGCGCGGCATCGAGGCCCCCGATTCGATGACCGATGCGGAGGTCTGGAGCCTGATCTTCGCGCCCGGCTTCTCCACCGCCGATGCCGTCACCGACGTGTCGGGCCGCGGCGTGGGCATGGACGTGGTCAAGAAGAACATCACGGCCATGAACGGCACGGTGGAGATCGACTCCGCCGACGGCTACGGCATGAGCGTCAAGGTGCGCCTGCCGCTGACGCTGGCCATCATGGACGGCATGAGCATCGGCGTGGGTGAGGAGTGCTACATCCTGCCGCTGGCCTCGGTGGTGGAGAGCTTCCAGGTCAGCGACACCACGATCAAGAGCATCGGCGGCGGCGGCCGCGTGGTGCAGGTGCGCGACGAGTACATGCCGGTGATCGAACTCGAAAAGGTGTTCGACGTGCCGCGCTTCGACTTTGAGCACGTGAGTTCCATCATGGTGGTGGTGGAGGCCGAGGGTGGCCGCGTCGCCCTGCTGGTGGACGAGTTGCTCGGCCAGCAGCAGGTGGTGGTCAAGAACCTCGAGGCCAACTACCGCAAGGTGCAGGACGTGTCGGGCGCCACCATCATGGGCGATGGCCGCGTGGCGCTGATCCTCGATGTCATTTCGCTGGTGCGGCGTTCGCGGCAGTGAGTCATTTCTCCCATTCGGAATCAAGGTCCTCCATGAAGTCATTCAACAGCCTACCGGTGCGCGTGCGCCTCTACGCGGCCTCGGGCGCCATCGCCGCGTCCCTGCTGGGGCTGGCCGCGGTCTCCTGGACTGCGTTGGGCGGTGTGAAGGACCGTGTCGACACGCTGGCCAAGAGCCGGGCACCCCAGTTGAAGCGCGTGTCCGACACGCAGCGCGACCTGACCCGCTTGTCGCTGCAACTGCGCCATGCCTTGCTGGTGAAGACGCCGGAGGAGCAGGCCGCGGCCCTCAAGGATGTGGCCGAGACGCGCCGGCGCATCGAGGCCGGGATCTCGGAATTCGAATCCGCCGTCTTCTCGCCGGCCGGCAAGGTGGCGAGCCAGGCCCTGCGCGAGAAGGACAAGGCCTTCTGGCCCATCGGCGAGCAGACCGTGGGCCTCATCAGCGCCGGCAAGAAGGATGAAGCCTTCCAGATGCTGGCCAGCCGGCTGATGCCGGCGCAGAGTGAGATGCTGACCGTGCTGGAGGACGAAGTGGCGCGCCAGAACGCGGCGCTGGCCCAGGAGGCCACCGAGGCGGGTGTCATGGCCGAGCGCACGCGCATGGAGTTGGCCGGGGCAGCCCTGCTGATCGCCCTCGGCCTGGCCTTGCTGTCCTGGCACGTCGGTGCGGCCTTGCGCCGCCGCATCGACCTGGCCAAGCAGGTGGCCCGCCGCGTGGGCGAAGGCGACCTGGGCACGGCCATCGACGACGATTCGAGCGACGAATTCAGCAGCCTGCTGGATGCCCTGCGCGACATGCAAGGCCGCCTGGCGAGCGTGGTGCTGCAGGTGCGCACCGGCGTGGACGGCATGGCCACCGCCAGCTCGCAGATCGCCCAGGGCAACAACGACCTGAGCGCCCGCACCGAACAACAGGCCAGCTCGCTGCAGCAGACCGCCGCGTCCATGCAGCAGATGACCGGCACCGTGAAGTCGAACGCCGACAGCGCCTCGCAGGCCAACCAACTGGCCACCTCGGCCTCCGGCGTGGCGGCCAAAGGCGGCGAGGTGGTGACCCGGGTGGTGACCACGATGAACGAGATCCAGGCCAGCTCGCGCAAGATCGCCGACATCATCGGCGTGATCGACGGCATTGCCTTCCAGACCAACATCCTGGCGCTGAACGCCGCAGTGGAAGCGGCCCGCGCCGGTGAACAAGGCCGTGGCTTCGCGGTGGTGGCCTCCGAAGTGCGCTCGCTGGCGCAGCGTTCCGCCGAGGCGGCGCGCGAGATCAAGTCGCTCATCGGCACCTCGGTGGACAAGGTCGATGCCGGCAGCGTGCTGGTGGCCCAGGCGGGCCAGACCA
>Ga0307516_10004204_pt1 | contig 17929 bp, 16 predicted proteins | sample 19_EM_MG_FD_203310 | JGI IMG/M metagenome (GOLD analysis project Ga0307516, IMG submission 203310) | Populus trichocarpa ectomycorrhiza microbial communities from riparian zone in the Pacific Northwest, United States - 19_EM | ecosystem: Host-associated > Plants > Roots > Unclassified | place... | reverse complement strand
GTTGCGCTGCTGCAGGAACTCGGTGGCGCGCTCGAAGCGAAAGCCGAAGGTGGCGAGCCGGGCCATGTCCTGCGGCGACAGCTCCATGACGAGGTAGCCCTCGTTGTAGTGCGCCTCCATCATCTGGCTGTGGAAGCTGATCGCGGCCTTGCGCGCAGTCTGCAGATTGGGGAACCAGGCCTTGTATACGTTTTCGCTGGCAAGCTCCTCTTGAAGTTGCTGTTGGATGACCGCCGGGCTGCTCGGTTGAGAGAGAGCGGTCTGCGCGCCAGCCGGTAGGCTGATCAGCGCAGCGGCGACCATTGCGGCTGCTTGGGATGGATTCATCATGTGCCTCCGCCGTCGAGGGTTGGTAGGGTTTCGACGGTGGACGGACTCTAGCAACGGGGCTCTCATTGCAGTCACTAAACTGAACCCGGGCTGTGGTGTGCACAAGACCTTCATCGGGCATCCCCGCATTCACAAGATCATCATCGGACTGCTGCTGTGGCTACCCTTGTATGGCTGCGCGCAGGACACCTTGGCCTTGTCACGGCAATGGCAGGCATTGCGTATACAAACCGGCCACTTCGATGGTGCGGCATGGAACGATGCGGTCGACCGATGGCAAGGCGCCAAGCATCTGCTGATGCAGCAGTTGGCACATCGAGCAGGGCAGGAGCGCTGGCCTGCGGACAAACTCAAGGGATGGATGGGTGAGGCGGATCAGGTGCTGCGCGCTGTGGATGCGGACCACGCGCGGGTGCTGGCGCAGACGCAGTGGCAAGGCAGGCCCGCGGGTGATCTGTGGCTGTACCGCTGGCGCGGCACGCACGATCAACTGGTGTTCGCGTTGCAGGGCGGGCGGGTGATGGCAGTGGGGTGGGTGTATGCGCTGGAGTAGATTCGACGGGCCTTGAAGAACCCGCAAGAACCCGCCCCGCGCACTCAATGCTTGTCGCTGCGCGCAATCTCCAGCAGCCGATTGACCTCGTCGCGGTACTGCACGCCATTGCGCTGGTGCCAGCGCCCGATCAGCCACGAGATCCCAGCCACCAGCAGGCCGAAGATCGTGATGGCCTGGAAGGCCGACAAGCCCAGCCGCGTGAAGCCGGTGTACAGCGCGCCCAGGCCCAGGATGCAGGCCTGCTCGTTGAAGTTCTGCACGGCAATGGACCGGCCCGCGCCCATGAGGTTGTGGCCGCGATGCTGCAGCAGGGCATTCATCGGCACGACCAGGAAGCCGCCCATGGCGCCCAGCAGGATCAGGAACGGGACCGCCAGCCACAGGTTGTGGATGAAGTTCAATGCAATGAGCAGCACGCCCATGGCCACGCCCAGCGGGATCACCCGCGTAGCCTGGTCCAGCCGCATGGCCACCGAGGCCACGATGGCGCCCACCGCCGTGCCAATCGCCACCACGCCGCTCAGCGTGGAGGCCTGCGTGGTGCTGTAGCCCAGCGCCGCCGCGGCCCACGACAGCACGATGTAGCGCAGGTTGCCCGCCACACCCCAGAACAAGGTGGTGGTGGCGAGCGAGATCTGGCCCAGCTTGTCGGCCCACAGCCGCGCATTGCAGCGGGTGAAGTCGCTCACCAGGGTGAACAGCTGCGGCGGCAGCGGCTGCAGCGGCGCCTCGGTGCGCGGAATGTAGAGGTTGAAGCCCGCGGCGATGACGTACAGCGACACGATGGAGGCAATGGCCACCTCGGGCGGCGTGTCCAGCCCGGTGTCGATCCACGGCAGGTCGATGCGCAGCAGCAGCGGCGAGATCATCTGCCCCATCAGCTGGCCGCCCAGCAGCAGGCCCAGAATGATGGAGGCAATCGTCAGGCCTTCGATCCAGCCATTGGCCTTGACCAGCTGCGACGGCGGCAGCAACTCGGTGAGGATGCCGTATTTGGCCGGCGAGTAGGCCGCCGCGCCCAGGCCCACGATGGCGTACGACAGCAGCGGGTGGGTGCCGAACAGCATCATCAGGCAGCCGCCGACCTTGATGGTGTTGGAGATCAGCATCACGCGGCCCTTCGGGATGGAATCCGCGAAAGCCCCCACGAAAGGCGCCAGCACCACGTAGAAGAGCGCGAACATGGGCACCAGCGCGGCCCGCTGCCATTCGGCCGTGCCCGAGGTCCGGAGCAACTCCACGGCCGCGACGAACAGGGCGTTATCTGCCAGCGAGCTGAAGAACTGCGCCGACATGATGGTGTAAAAGCCTTTTTTCATTCGTGCAGTCGTTCCTTGGCCCGCGCGTCCCCTCGCGGCGGGGGTTATAGCACGCGGCCCCGCGGCTCCCGCCCTGGGGCCGGGCGCTGGCAGAATCGCTGCATGCCCAGGCCGATCGAAGCTCTCGTGCACCCCGCGGCACTCGCCCACAACCTCGCCCGGGCGCGTGCCGCCGTCCCGGATGCCAAGGTCTGGGCCGTGGTCAAGGCCAACGCCTATGGCCACGGCATCGAGCGGGTGTTCGAGGCGCTGCGCGGCGCCGATGGCTTTGCACTGCTGGATCTTGACGAGGCGCAGCGCGTGCGCGACCTGGGCTGGCGCGGCCCGGTGCTGCTGCTGGAGGGCTGCTTCGAGCCGCGCGACCTGGAACTGTGCTCACGCCTGGACCTATGGCATGTGGTGCACCAGCCGGCCCAGATCGACTGGCTGGCGGCCCACAAGACCCAGCGCCCCCATCGCGTGTTCCTCAAGCTCAACACCGGCATGAACCGGCTCGGCTTCGCGCCGCAGGCCGGCCGCGCCGCCTGGGCGCGCCTGAACGCCTTGCCGCAGGTGGACGAGATCAGCCTGATGAGCCATTTTTCCGACGCCGACGGCCCGCGCGGCGTGGCCCACCAGGTGGCGGCTTTCGAGGCCGTGGCCGGCGACCTGCCTGGGGAACGGTCGCTCTCCAACAGCGCGGCGCTACTGCGCCACGGCGGCGTGCCCAGCGACTGGGTGCGTGCCGGCATCCTGCTGTACGGCTCCGCGCCCGACCACCCCGAGCACGACAGCGCCCACTGGGACCTGCAGCCCAGCATGACGCTGCGCACCCGGCTCATCGCCATCCAGGCATTGCAGCCCGGCGACAGCGTGGGCTATGGCAGCAGCTTTGTCGCCGACCAGGCCATGCGCATCGGCATCGCGGCCTGCGGCTACGCCGACGGCTATCCGCGCCACGCCGGCACCGGCACGCCGGTGCTGGTGGACGGCCAGCGCACCCGGCTGCTGGGGCGCGTGTCCATGGACATGCTGTGCGTGGACCTGGCCGGGCTGCCTGGGGCCGGCGTGGGCAGCGAGGTGGTGCTGTGGGGCCGCTCGGCGCATGGCACGCAGTTGACGATCGACGAGCCCGCGCGTGCCGCCGGCACCATCGGCTACGAGCTGATGTGCGCAGTGGCGCCCCGTGTGCGCATGCGGGTGGATGATGCGCTTGGGTGACGAACTGGCTGCGCCATGATCACCGAATCCGGCACCCTCAAGCGGCAGCGCGAATTGCGCCGCTTCATCCGCCGCCAGGTGTTTGCGGCGGCCGGGGTTTCTGCCTTGCCGATACCCGGCGTGGACCTGCTGGTGAACAGCCGGCTGCTGGTCCACACCCTCACGCGCATCAACCTGCATTACGGCCTGGCACCCGAACAACTGGCCGCACTGCCGCGGCCCATGCGCAACCAGGTCGACCAGGCCATCCAGGAGGTGGGCAGCTACCTCATCGGCCGGGTGGTGACCCAGACGGCAGTGTTCACAGCCGTCAAGAGCCTGGGCCTGCGCCTGAGCGCCCAGCAGGCCGCCAAGCTGGCGCCCATCGCGGGCATGGCAGCGTCGGCCGTCTTGTCGGGGTGGCTCTTCAAGCGACTGTGCGAACGCCACGTGGCGCAGTGCGAACGCGTATGCGCCCAGGTGCCGCAACTGCCCGCGCCACCCTCAGGCATGGACCTTATAGAGAGCGCTTGAAGGTCGCCAGCAGCGCGGCCATGCCCATCAGCAGGCCGCCGAAGACGCGGTTCATCCCGCGCACCTGGGCCGAGGACCGCAGCGCACGCAGCACGCGGGCGGCCATCAAGGTGTAGAGCGCCATCACCACCAGGTCGGTGAACACCAGCGTGGCGGCGATCACCGCGTATTGCGGCAGCAGCGGGCGGGCGAGGTCCAGGAACTGCGGCACCACCGCCAGCATGAAGACCGTGCCCTTGGGATTGACGGCATTGATGGCCCAGCCGCGCAGCACCAGCTGGCGGCGCGTCACCGGCACGCTGCCTTCGGGCTGGGCCGCCAGCGGCACCGCCGGCGCGCGCCACTGCCCCAGGCCCAGCCACAGCAGGTAGGCCACGCCGGCCCACTTGACGATGCTGAACGCCAGGCTGGAGGTGACGATCAGCGCACCCAGCCCCAGGCTCACGACGAGCAGCTGCGTGAGGAACCCCAGCACCAGCCCGAAGGTCATGAAGTAGCCGCGCCGGAAGCCGTGGTTGAGCCCGGCACCCATGGCGGCCACCGCACCCGGGCCGATGGAGAGGCTGATGGCCCAGGCGGCGGCGAAGAAGGGCAGCCACTGGCTCAGGTCCATGGCGGCCGCCCTACTCGTCGCGCCGCAGTTCGTTGCGGGCCATGACGGTGTTCAGCATGGCCAGCAATTCCTTGTAGCGGACCGGCTTGGTGACGTAGCCGTCGCAGCCGGCCGCGATGGATTTTTCCTCGTCGCCCTTCATGGCAAACGCCGTCAGCGCGATCACCGGGATGTCGCCGGTCAAGGGGTCGGCCTTGAGCATGCGCGTGGCCGCCAGGCCGTCCATGTCGGGCAGTTGCACGTCCATCAGGATCACGTCCGGCTGCCCGGACCGCGCCAGCGCCAGGCCGCGCGCGGCGGTTTCCGCCTGCAGGGGGACATGCCCCGCCTGCTTGAGGATGGTCACCACCAGTTCCATGTTGAGCGGCGTGTCCTCGATGACCAGTACCTGCAGCATCTGTGGCCTTTCGTTCCGGCAAGGGCGCCAGGGGCCCCACAGGATACCGTCATCCGCCGCGGGGAGTGAATGCAAATGCACGCCCCGCCAGCCAGGGCCTCAAGCCGCCGGGCGAGTGGCCACCCACACGCTGGCCAGGCAGGCTGCCATGCCGGCCCAGGCCAGCGGCGGCGGGCGGTACCCTTCCAGCGCCGCGGACACCGCCAGGGCGATGACGGGGATCACGATCGCCATCAGGCTGGCGCGCGCCGGCCCCACGCGCTGCGCGAGCTGGAAGTACAACAGGAACGCCACCACCGAGCCGCACACGGCCAGGTAGGCCAGCGAGGCCAGATAAGAGGGTCGCCAGTCCATCGCGAAGCCGGTGGTTGCGAGCGACAGTGCCAGCAACAGCAGCGCGCCATAGCCCATGCTCGTGGCCAGCAGCGGCACCAGGCCGATGCCGCGCGGCTTGAGGGCCGCCGACAAGCGCAGGGTGAGCAGGTTGCCCGTCACCGCGGCGCCCACTGCAAGCAGGCCCAGGGCCAGCCCCAGGCCGGCATGCGGCCGCGCACCGGTGGCCACGATCTCGGGCCAGAAGATGAGCACCACGCCCAGCACGCCGGCCGCCGTGGCCAGCGCAAAGCGCCGGGTCACCGGCTGGCCCAGGAACAGCGCGCCCGTGGCAGCGTTGCCGAACACCATGAGCGTGAACAGCACCGCCACCAGCCCGGACGGGATGTATTGTTCGGCCACGTAGATGGCCCAGTAGTTGAGCGCGTACTGCAGCGCGCCGGTGAGGGCCAGCAGCGCATGCTCGCGCAAGGTGAAGCGCAGCGACTCGCCGCGCCAGCGAACGATGGCCAGCAGCACCAGCGTGGCCAGCACAAAGCGGTAAGCCACCGAATTGAGCGGCGGCACCTGGCCCAGCTGGTAGAGGATCACGTGCCAGGTGGAGGCCCAGATCAGCACGGGGACCCAGAAGAGGTAGGCGGGAGGCATGGACAGGCGGCGCAGGGGGCCGCATCAGGGAACGGGCCCGGCAGTGTAGGGGCGGGTGGCACCGTACCCGGGGCCGGGTGCCAACACCTCGGCCGGCGCCGGGCCGCCCCAAGGCGGCCGAGTACCCGCTTGGCGGGTGGCACCGTACCCGGGGCCGGGTGCCAACACCTCGGCCGGCGCCGGGCCGCCCCAAGGCGGCCGAGTACCCGCTTGGCGGGTGGCACCGTACCCGGGGCCGGGTGCCAACAGTTCACTCCGGCCGTGGCGGGTGCGCACGGAAGGCGCGCCACAGCACCAGGTCATAGGCGATCTTGAGCCCGCCGCAGACGACCAGCGGCAAGGCGATCCAGCCGGCCGCGAACCAGGCACCGGCCAGCGCCGGGCTGGCGGCTGCGGCCAGGCTGCGGGGCACTGCGGTGAAGCTGGCCGCGGCCGCGCGCTCGGCCGGCGTGACCACACCCATCACGTAGGCGGTGCGGGTGGGCACGTCCATCTGCGACAAGCTGCTGCGCACGAACAGCAAGGCCAGCGCCACCGGCAGGGTGGGCGCCACCGCCGCCAGGATCAGGCACACATTGGCCGGCAGGTGCGTGAAGACCATCGTGTTGATCAGCCCGAAGCGCCGCGCCACCCGCGGCGCGGCAAACTGCGACGCGGCGCTCAGCAGGCCGGCCCAGAAGAAATACAGCCCCGCCTGCGCCAGCGAGAGGCCAAAGCGCTCCAGCAGCCACAGCGACATCAGCGCATTCACCGTCAGGCCGCTGGCGAATGCATCCACGCTGAAGAGCGCCGCCAGCTTGACCACGATGCGGCGCGAGGGGCCCAGCGGTGCGGCGGCAGGGCGTGGGCCGCCGCCTGCATCCGGCCCCGGCGGCGTTGCCGGCAAGCGCCCATATAGCCACCCCACCGCCAGCCCCAGCGCGGCGTACACCACGAACATGCCTCGCAGCGCGTCGATGCGCGCGAGCGAGGTGTGGTGGTGCAAGGCATCAGGCAATCCGGCGGCCAGCGCGCCGAGCGAGGCACACAGGGCACCCAGCACGCTGTAGCGCGCAAACAGCGCAATGCGGGCCTCGCCCTGCGCGCTGTCGGCCAGGCGCGCATGCTCCAGCGGCAGGAACACGCTGACGTCGCCAGAACTCGGGTTCGAGGTGCCGACGAAGGCGACCACCAGCAACGGCCAGAAGGACTGCGCCTCCACGAACGCCAGCCCGGTGGCCGCCATCAGCCATGCGGCCGCCTGCAGCAAGGTCTGCGACGCCCAGCGATGGCCCCAGGCGCCTACCGCCAGCGTCATGAGCGCCGAACCCAGCATCGTGGCGGTGCTGATGAAGCCCACCTCCAGGGTGCCCAGGCCGAGTTCAAGCAGGTAGGCAGGCAGCAGCAAAGCCATGAAGCCGTCGCCGAAGGCGCGCAGGGCGCGGCTGGCGAGCAGGGGGCGGCTGGCGGGGTGGATGATGAAGGGCAGCAGGCGTCTGACGAGAGGGGTGACCAGGCGAGCAAGCCCGGACATCGAAGCGGGAAGCGGCGGTCGCATGTCGGCATCATGCCCCGCGCGAAGTGCTGTTTTGGGACCGCCCGCGCCCGCGCTGCCCGTATCCACCAGATACCATTGGTGCCGCACCATGTCCTATGCACTCGATCTGCCGGCTGCAGCGCAGCGTCACTTCCTAGCCGCCGAGGCGCTCGTATCCGGCCACCGGCGTGATGTGGCCGGGTACCTTTACGGCATCAGCATCGAGTGTGCAGTCAAGGCCATGATGCTCGACGCCGGGCTCAGACCCATGCCCCTCGAGGACCGACGCTCCGACCCGTTCTTTGCGCACTTTCCGACCTTGCGTACGCTGCTGCGCGACTCGCTGCAGGGACGGAGAAGTTCGACACTGAACCATTTCATCGAAGATGATCGTCTGATGAGCCAATGGGACACTGACATGCGCTATTCCCACGGCAAGGACATCCGCGATGAGTGGGTTGCAAATTGGCAGAAACAGGCGCGGGATGCAATCGCCCGCATGGGCACATAAGGCCGACCATGAACATGCGCTTTGACGACAGCCTGCCCGCGATGGCCAAAGTCCTGATCGAGGAATTGGGCGCCGCATCCCTAGAGGCGGGAATGGCCGTGCGCGACATCTCGGGGCGGCTGGCCTTCTTTATCGCAGACACGCTCCAGCCGCAGCATATGGACCACATCCGGCATCGGCTGGCGGCAACATTGGGGCCTTATGCACGAAGTGATCGTGTGCTTGCCGGCGCAACGGACTTGGGTGCCGACCGTATCCTCAATGATCCCGGATCGCTGACCCTGGATGTCGGTGGCATGCGCATTCGACTTCTGGACCGGCGCCTGGTCGGAGCGGACTGGTTGCGCCGCCCGGCACCCATCGCGCCGCTACCCCCACGATTCGTCTTCGCGAGCTTGAAAGGTGGCGTAGGACGCTCCACCGCGCTCGCCGTTGCCGCCGCGGCCTTGGCGGCAAAAGGCCGACGGGTCCTGGCGATTGATCTGGACATGGAGGCACCAGGTCTCGGGGCTATGCTTCTGGACGAAGGCACTGTCCCGGAGTTCGGTGTCGTGGACGCATTGGTCGAAAACGGCTTCGCCCCGCTGGACGATACTTTCCTGGCCGATCTGGTGGGCCCCTCAGCGCTCGCGGACAGGCATGGCCGCATCGATGTCTTGCCCGCGTTCGGGCGCCGTTCGCTGGCCCATCCCGGCGACGTGCTCGCCAAGCTGGCCAGGGCGTATGCGGAAGATCTGCGCCCCGACGGGACGCTGGCGACCCTGCTCGATCAGGTGCGTGAGCTGGTAGACCGGTTGGCCGATCCGCGCCGCTATGACGCGATCCTGGTGGACGCCCGGGCCGGTTTGCACGAGACCACCGCATCCGCGATCCTCGGGCTGGGCGCTTACGTGTTTCTCTTCGGTCTGGACGAACCGCAAACCTTTCAAGGCTATGAGTTCCTGCTGGCTCACCTGGCCAGGCTCACAGCCCCCAATGGCGCATCGGAGTGGCTGGAGCGTTTGACCATGGTGCAAGGAAGGGCACCACTCGATGATGACCTGCGCGCCGCCTTCGCCGACCGGTGCGGCGAGTTGTTTGAGCGTGCGGGCTTGACGCGCAGTAAAGGCCAATCCACAGAAGTGCGGTTGCCGGCGGAGCCCTTCCACGACGTCCCATGGGATAACGACAGTACCAATCCACTTACCGATGACGAATTGCTTCCTTGGGACGATCTGTCCTTGAGGCGGCCCTTGGCTATTCTTGACGACCCCCGATACAGCAATTTCGCTCCTGCCAGGCGCCGGGATCTGCTCCAGGAGGCGGTGTATCGGTCCACGTTCGGGTCATTCGTCGACCAGGTTCTTGAGGTGGTAGGCGTGTGAGCAAAACGACGCATCCGAAACTCAATGCGGCGGACTTCAGTGCCATTCGGCGCGCCATGGCCGCAATTCCAGGTGACGTGTCGAATGATGCGGTTGGCGCTTCCGTGGCCAAGCTGGAAGAGGTCTTTGCACCAGCCGCCCACGCGGCGGCTCTCGATCTGGCCACCCCGGTTGTCGTCGGGGCACGCGGCACGGGCAAAAGCTTCTGGTCAAGCGTGCTTGGACAGGCAAAGACCCGGGCAGCCGCTGCGCTGGCCTATCCAAGACTGGGGCTGGACAAGTTGGAGGTCGCGTTCGGCTTCACGGGAATCGTGGGCGGCGAAGATGGGGTCAGCGTGGAGGCGCTGGACTCCCTGGTGCCGCGGCACGCGGAAGCCGGCGATGCAAAGGCGTTCTGGTGGGCAACGATCCTTGCTGCAATCGGGCGCGCGACGGGGCAGGAACCCTCCCGGCTGAAGGAACTGGTTCCCGTGGCACGGGACTGGGAGCAACGCGAAGCGTTGCTCGCGGGGTACGAAAGGCAATTTCAGCAGGAGGGCAGGACTGTCCTGGTCATCTACGATGCGCTGGATACGGTGGCCACGAACTGGCCGCGGCGCAGGGTCCTGACCGAGGCGCTGCTTGAGGTGGCCTGGGCCATGCGGGCCTATCGCTGCCTTCGGCTTAAGTTGTTCCTGCGCCCAGACCAGATCGACGACGACGCCTTGCGTTTCGTCGAGTTGCCGAAACTGCGAACCGGCGCCGTTCGACTTCAGTGGAGCGGAATCGATCTGTACGGCCTGCTCTATGCTCGGCTGGCTTTGACCATTCACGCAGATGCCCGGTCAGCCTTCGAGAAGCTGCTGCGCTCGATGTCGCTGCCGCTGGCCGGCCAAGAGGCAATCCTGAAAGGCAATTGGTCACTGGTTCACGACGCATCCGCCCAAGCACAGGTGATGGAACGTCTCGCAGGCCCTTTCATGGGCGCAGGGGACTTCGGTCACAAGAAGGGCAAGACCTACGATTGGCCGATCACCCACCTCGGTGACGCGTTTGACGAGGTCACTCCACGCAGCTTTCTTGGTTTGATGATCGCGGCCGCGACCCAGGGGATATCCCCCGAGGATCGTGCACTCACTCCGGATGGCATTCGCCATGGTCTGCGCAATGCATCTCGCACGCGGGTCGATCAACTTCATCAGGAGTTTCCTTGGATCAAGGCGGTGCTTGCACCTTTGGCCGGATTGCTGCTTCCAGTCGTTGAGAAGGAAGTGTTCAAGGCCTGGAAGCAAGCCAGGACCGTTGAGATGCTGCGCGAGGATGCACGCGCCAACAACTACCTGCCGCCGTTTGCACCAGAGGGAGGTGGCGAACGTGATCTGTTTGAAGCACTCAAGGGGATCGGCGTCATGCTAAGGCGCAAGGACGAGCGATTGGATATGCCTGATCTATTTCGTGTCGCAGCCAAGTTGTTGAAGAAGGGCGCGACCGCGCCACTGCGCTGACACGATCCCACCCATGGCCCGCGACAAAACCCTCTACACCTGCCGCGAATGCGGCGGCACCAACCCCAAGTGGCTGGGCAAGTGCCCGCATTGCAACGCCTGGAACACGCTCGAAGAGTCCGTGGCCGAAAGCGCCGCCCCGTCCAAGAACCGCTTCCAGCCCCTGTCCAAGACGCAGCCGGTGGCCACGCTCTCCGAGATCGAGGCCGCCGACGTCTCCCGCACCCCCACCGGCCTTGAAGAACTCGACCGCGTGCTGGGCGGCGGCATCGTCGAAGGCGGCGTGGTGCTGATCGGTGGCGACCCGGGCATCGGCAAATCGACCTTGCTGCTGCAAACGGCCGATGCCCTGGCCTCGCGCGTGAAGGTGCTTTATGTCACCGGCGAGGAAAGCGGCGCGCAGATCGCCATGCGCGCGCGCCGGCTGGGGCTGGACGGGCGCCAGGTGCGGGTGTTCGCCGAGATCCAGCTGGAGAAGATCCTCGCCACGCTGGAGATCGAGCAACCAGCCTTCTGCGTGATCGACTCGATCCAGACTGTCTACTCCGACCAGCTCAGCTCTGCCCCCGGCTCGGTGGCCCAGGTGCGCGAATGCGCGGCGCAGCTCACACGCACGGCCAAGTCGGGCGGCTGCACCATGGTGCTGGTGGGCCACGTCACCAAGGAAGGCGCGCTGGCCGGACCGCGCGTGTTGGAACACATCGTCGACACGGTGCTGTACTTCGAAGGCGACACGCATTCCAGCTTCCGGCTGGTGCGCGCCATCAAGAACCGCTTCGGCGCGGTCAATGAGATTGGCGTGTTCGCCATGACCGAGCGCGGCCTGAAGGGCGTGACCAACCCGAGCGCGATCTTCCTGTCCACGCATGGCGACCCGGTGCCGGGCTCCTGCGTGCTGGTCACGCTGGAAGGCACCCGGCCGCTGCTGGTGGAAATCCAGGCCCTGGTGGACAGCGGCGGGCCCAGCCCGCGGCGGCTGTCGGTGGGCCTGGACCGCGACCGCCTGGCCATGCTGCTGGCGGTGCTGCACCGGCACGCCGGCGTCTCGTGCATGGACCAGGACGTGTTCGTCAATGCGGTGGGCGGCGTGCGCATCAGCGAGCCGGCGGCCGACTTGGCGGTGCTGCTGGCGATCCAGGGGTCGCTGCGCGGCAAGGCGCTGCCGCGCGGCTTCATCGCCTTCGGCGAGGTGGGGCTGGCCGGCGAGGTGCGGCCGGCACCGCGCGGGCAAGAGCGGCTGAAGGAGGCCGCCAAGCTGGGCTTCAGCGTGGCCGTAGTGCCGCGCGCCAATGCACCGAAGAAGGCCATCGAAGGGCTGACGATCCATGCGGTGGACCGCATCGAGCAGGCCATCGACGTGGTGCGCTCACTGGGCTGATCACTCGGCTGAGATTCACTGGCCTGATCCGCAGAGCGCCTCCTACAATCCCCGCGACCCTGGTCCCAGGGCATGGGAGACACGATGATGTGGCGCGGTGTGCTGGTGTCTGTGTGCTGCCTGCAGGCCTTGGGCGCGTCGGCCGCGCAGTTCGTGGCGTCGCCGCCGCTCACGCAGGTGGTCAGCACGCCGGTGGGCAACGTGGCCCCCGGCCCCGTGCAGGTGCCGCTCATCACCTGGGGCGGCGACATCGCCACGATCCTGGCCAACGGCAACAGCGCCACCACCGCGCCCGCCAGCGCCTTCGGCCGCGCGGGCTTGAACGTCAAGCTGGTGCGCCAGGACGTGTTTGCCAAGCAGCTGGAAGACTACCTGGCCGGCCGCTCACCGTATCTGCGCGGCACGCTGGGCATGGTGAACATGGCGGCCGAACTGGCCTCACGCGATGCGCGCACGCGGCCCGTGGTGGTGCAGCAGCTCACCTGGTCGGCCGGCGGCGACGCGTTGGTGGTCACGGGTGCCATCAAGAGCGCGCGTGACCTGAAAGGCAAGACCGTGGCCTTGCAGGCCTACGGGCCGCACGTGGACTACATGGCCAAGATCCTGGCAGACGCTGGGCTGGCCCCCAAGGACGTGACCATCAAATGGGTCAGTGACCTCACCGGCAGCAAGAACACGCCGGCCGCGGCCTTGCGCGACAACGGCGTGGATGCCGCCTTCGTCATCACGCCCGACGCGCTGGCGCTCACCTCCAACGGCACGATGGGCACCGGCGCCGAAGACTCGGTGCGCGGCGCACGCATCCTGCTCACCACCAAGAGCGCCAGCCGCATCATTGCCGACGTGTATGCGGTGCGGGCCGACTTCCTGCAGGCGCGCCGCGCCGAGGTGGAAAAGTTCGCCGCGGCACTGACCCAGGCGCAGGAGGACTTGCGCACGCTGGTCGCCGCCAAGCCGCAGCGTGCGGCCGAGTACAAGGCCACCTTCACCGCCGCGGCGCAGTTGCTGCTGGACAGCCCGCAGGCGGTGGCCGATGCCGAGGGCCTGCATGGCGACGCCGAGTTCGTGCGCCTGGCCGGCAATGTGGACTTCTTCGCGCGTGACAAGAACCCGCGCAGCTTTGCCACGCTGACGCGCGAGATCCAGTCTGCCTTCGTGCCGCTGGGGCTGTTGACCAAGAGCCTGCCGCTGGAAGCCGTGAAATGGGACTACGCCCGCTTCGGCCAGGGTGGTGCGGCGGCACAGGCGGCCGCGGTGGCCGAATCGCCCACCGCGCCGGCGCCGCGCTTCGACCCGCAGGCGGTGGCCGGCGTGGTGGCACAGCGCCAGGCGCAGGGCAAGCTGGGCGAGGGTGAGCTGTTCTCGTTCGAGGTGCTCTTCAAGCCCAACCAGGACAAGTTCCCGGCCGAGCAGTACACCGAGGCGTTCAAGCGCGTGCTCAACCTCGCCTCCACCTATGCCGGCGCCATCATCACGGTAGAAGGCCACAGCGACCCGCTGGGCTACCTGCAGGCCAAGAAGGCGGGCTCGCCGGAGGTGGTGCTGGGACGCACGGCGCAGTCGGCCCGCAACCTGAGCCTGTCGCGGGCGGTGGCGGTGCGCGAGAGCGTGATCGCGTATGCACGCTCGCAGGGCGTGGCGCTGGACCCGTCGCAGTTCGCGGTGCTGGGGCATGGCATCCAGCAGCCCAAGACCGGCGTGTGCGGCAGCGACCCGTGTGCGCCTAAGACCGAGCAGGAATGGCTGTCCAACATGCGCGTGCAGTTCCGACTCGTGCAGGTGGAGGCCGAGGCCTCGGCCTTCAAACCCATATGACGCGTGCCCTCGGTTTGCGGCTGGCGCTGCTGGGCCTGATGTTGCTGGCCTTGGCGGGCTGCGATCGCAAGGTGCAGCCCGCGCCGCCGCCAGTGAGCGCCGCCCCACCCGCCCCAGCCCCCACGCCGCCGCCCGCGCCCTGGCCCGGCGTCACGCCCGACCAAGCCACGGAGACCGACACGCCACGCCTGATGGCGCGCAACTACTACGTGGTGTTCGACGGCTCGGGCAGCATGCGCGAACCGGCTTGCGGCTCGGGCAAGGCCAGCAAGATCGACGCCGCCAAGCGAGCGCTGGCTGCATTTGCCGCGTCGGTGCCAGCCGATGCCAACCTGGGCCTGCTGGTGTTTGACCATCAAGGCGTGCACGAGGTGCTGGCGCTGGGCCCCGCCCAGCCCGGCCGATTCGTCGAGCTGGTGCAAGGCGTGCAGGCGGCCGGCGGCACACCGCTGCGCCAGTCAGTCCAGGCCGCCTACCACGCGCTCACCCAGCAAGGCCGGCGCCAGCTGGGTTATGGCGAGTACCACCTGGTGGTGATCACCGACGGCGAGGCCAACGAAGGCCAGGATCCAGGCGAGGCCGTGGCCACATTGTTGCGCGACTCGCCGGTGGTGCTGCACACCATAGGCTTCTGCATCGGCGACCGGCACTCGCTCAACCAGCCCGGCCGCACCTTGTACCTGGCAGCAGACAACCCCGAGGCCCTGAGCCGCGGCCTGGGTGACGTGCTGGCCGAGGCCCCGGCGTTCAACGCGGCCGGCTTCGACACCAAGTAGGCACCGATGAACATCCACGCCAAGCTCGCGATCGGCCTGCTGGTGCTGGGCGCCGCGGCGGCCGGCGCCTGGACCTGGTTTGCACCCCGCCTGGCCGACGAGGCCCAGGTGCAGAGTTCCGACGCGCGCGACACGCGTGGCCGCATCGCCATCGGCATGGACAACTGGGTGGGCTACTTCCCGCTGTGTTCGCCCGAGATGAAAAAGCGCCTGCGCGCGCAGGGCTGGGTGCTGGACTGCCAGGACGACCGCGCCGACTACGCGCAGCGCATGCAGCGGCTGCAGCGCGGCGAGATCCAGCTCGCGGTGGCCACCGTGGACGCCTACCTGCTGGCCGGCGCGGCGGTCGGCTACCCCGGCACCGTGGTGGCGGTGATCGACGAATCCAAAGGCGGCGACGCTATCGTGGCCTGGCAGGACAAGGTCGCCTCGCTGGATGCCTTGAAGAGCGGCCCGGCGCGGCGCGTGGCCTTCACGCCGGCCTCGCCGTCCGAGCACCTGCTGCGGGCGGCGGCGGTGCACTTTGACATCGCGCCCTGGCGCGAGGCCGTGGGCAGCGGCTGGCGCGTGCCGGCCGACGGCTCCAGCGACGCCTTGAAAAAGTTGCAGGCGCACGACGTGGACGTGGCCGTGCTGTGGGAGCCCGACGTGACGCGGGCATTGGCCCTGCCCGGCGTGACCCGGCTGCTGGGCACGCGCGAGACGCAAGGCCTGATCGTGGACGTGCTGATCGCCCAGCGCGGCTTCTCGCAGGCCCAGCCCGAGGCCATGGCCGCGCTGCTGGGCAGCTACTTCGACGTGCTGCGCCACTACCGCGAACAGCCCCAGCAGTTGCTGGCCGACCTGCAAGCCGAGACCAAGCTCGATGCCCGGCAGACCCAGGCCATGCTGGACGGCGTGGCCTGGGCCACGCTGACCGACAACGCGCAGCGCTGGCTGGGCAATGCGCCGCAGGGCGAGGGCCTGCTGGACGCCATCGGCGGCACGCTGCGCATCCTCACGCAAAGCGGTGCCCTGGCCGCCAACCCGCTGCCTGGGGGCGACGCCTATCGCATCCTGAACCGGCAGTTCGTGGCGCAGGCCTTTGGCGCCGCGGGCGGCACGGCCGACCCGGCCTTGCAAGAGGTGGGCTTCAAGCCGCTGGATGAGGCCGCGTGGAGCCAGTTGCGTGAGGTGGGCACGCTCAAGACCGTGCCGCTGGGGTTTCGCAGCGGCACTGCCGAACTGAGCCCCGACAGCCTGGCCGCGCTCGACCCGGTGGTGGATGCGCTGAAGCACTACCCCAAGTTCCGCGTGCTGGTGAAGGGCCACACGGGGCTCTCGGGCAATGCAGAGCAGAACCGCAAGCTCAGCCAGGAACGCGCCCAGGCGGTGGCCACGCACCTGCAAACCCAATACGGCATCGCCGCGTCGCGGCTGCGCGTGGTGGGGCTGGGGGCGAGTGCGCCGGTGGCAAGGCTGCCGGGCGAATCGGATCGGGCCTACCAGTACCGGCTGCCGCGGGTGGAGCTGTCGTTGTTGTCGGAGGTCCTTTGACGCTGCCCGACCTCTCCCAGGCCGCCGTCCGCAAAGCCGTGTTCGGCGCCGCGATCCAGCACCCCAGCGTGGTCTACCCCGCAGCCCTGGGCGTGCTGGGCGCCTTGGGTGGGGCCGTGCTTGCCGCCCCGCTGCTCTTCACCGCCGCCGCAGCCGGCGGCGGCCTGGCCGCGCTGGGCCTGGGCATCAACCTGCTATGGCGCCGCGACACCCTGGCGCAAGACTACGTTCGCCAGGCCCACCACGACGTGCGCGTCCAGCGCGAAGCCAGGCTCAGCGATCTCGAATCCGACCTGAAGCGCGCCCACGCCATCGAGGCGCTGGGCCAGTTTGCGCGGCTGCAAGAAAAGATCCGCACCTTCGAGACCCTGCTGTCCGAACGCCTGCAACCGGGAGAGCTGACCTACGGCCGCTTCCTGGGCATTGCCGAGCAGGTATTCGTGGCCGCGCTGGAGAACCTGCGCACGGCAGGACTCATGCGCGAAGCCCGCGCCGCCATCGACCTGCCGTACATCGAGCGCCGCATCCAGGCCTTGCGGCAGCGCGCCGCGCGCTCGGCCGCGCAGGACGACGAACTCCAGAGCCTGCAAGGCCAACTTGCACTGCACGCCGAGCAGGAAGCCCGCGTCGAGGCCTGCCTGGCCGAGAATGAGCAGGCGCTGGCCGAGCTGGGCCGCTGCAGCACCGCCGTCGCGCAGATGAAGACCGGCGAGGCAGCAAGCGTGAGCATGGAGGCGGCCATGGCCGAACTGGCCCGCATGGCGCAGCGAGCCAAAGACTACGTGTGACCGACAGATCGACCCCCGACAAGGACAACCCATGACCGACAGCACCCAGACCCTCGCCCCCGAAAAGAAACTGGAGTCGGTCATGTCCTGGCTGGCCACCGACGTGGCCAATGCCGCCGCACCGGCCGACCCCGAGCTGGCCAAGCAGGCCGACCAGGTGGTGGACACGCTGCTGAGCATCGACCCGCAGAACGCCACCAGCCTGGGCGCGCAGCGCCAGGTGTTCGAGAAGATGGGCACCGAGCTGCAGCGCGAATCGGCGCGCCGCAGCGCCATGCTCAAGCAGCCGGTGGACAAGCTCTACCAGCAGGCCACCGAAGGCGGTGACGTGGCCAATGCACTGGTGGACCTGAAGGTCAAGGTGGAGGAGCTGGACCCCGGGCAGTTCGACCTCGAAGCCGGCTGGATGACCCGCACCCTGGGCCGGCTGCCCTTCGTGGGCACGCCGATGAAGCGCTACTTCACCCGCTATGAAAGCTCACGCACGGTGCTGGATGCCATCGTGCGCTCGCTCAAGCTGGGCCGCGACCAGCTGATGCGCGACAACCTCACGCTGGCCGACGACCAGCAGGCCATGCGCGCGGTGTCCGAGAAGCTGGAGAAGGCCATCAAGCTGGGCCAGCTCATCGACGCCCGGCTCTCGGCCAAGCTGGAGCGCGAGCTGACGCCCGGCGATGCGCGCCACACCTTCGTGCAGACCGAGTGGATGTTCCCGCTGCGCCAGCGCATCCAGGACCTGCAGCAGCAGCTCATCGTCAACCAGCAGGGCGTGCTGTCGATCGACCTCATCGTCAAGAACAACAACGAGCTGGCCCGCGGCGTGGAGCGGGCCGTGAACGTGACCGTGAGCGC
>Ga0307516_10004201_pt1 | contig 17936 bp, 25 predicted proteins | sample 19_EM_MG_FD_203310 | JGI IMG/M metagenome (GOLD analysis project Ga0307516, IMG submission 203310) | Populus trichocarpa ectomycorrhiza microbial communities from riparian zone in the Pacific Northwest, United States - 19_EM | ecosystem: Host-associated > Plants > Roots > Unclassified | place... | reverse complement strand
AAAGTTGGTGAGACCGGTGAGATCTTGAGACGGACGGCGGTGCGACGCGTGTGAGCATCTTGCCGGGACCACCCCCACGCAACGAGAAGTGGGTAACGGGAGCAAGTGGGCGCTTCATTTTCGGGTCACACTCAGACTCAGCCAGCGCCTGGACGTCTGAACCCCAGCGGCTCTACCTCGATCTATCTCTCGCGTTTTTGTTAGGTGGTTCTTCACAGGGACAAGAGGTCTCGGCGGATCCGCTCCTATTCCAACGATCACGATAATCCTGGCGGGTCCGAGTGTTGTAACAGCTAGCGTAGGGATCCATTAATGCAGACCCCCAGTTCGACCGCGTGCGACAACTTTGTCTCCGTGCTGCAACACGTTTCTACGAACCTAACAGCCAAGGGGAGACGGTCACGCATGCAAGAATTCTGGATCTCACAAACCCAGGCGGGATCTCCAACAACGTGTTCAGCTCAATTCACTGCGAATCCCTCGGAACCAAGCGAGAAAAGTGTGGCGGGCACTGGCGCTACTCGTTCTATTCGAGCTCAAGTCCATCCCGTTCCCTGCAGCTATGCATACCTCCCCAACCAGCGACCCCATGTCCATCTTCGTAGACGGAAAGTTGAAATCCGGGACGTACAAGGTCCAGAACCTCGCCGGCCAGACATATCTCGAGGTACTCGACCACTCAAAGGAGCTTTGCTGTCGAATCGCCACTGTCCTTTCCCCCAAAGACGCATTGGTAATCCTGAACGCACTGCCACCCCTCGAACGTTCCTGATGCATCACAGTGGGACTTTCAAGCGTCGGAGTCGGGATACACGATCAAAAAGGTACGTGAGGACTCCGGGATGAAACTTGCCCTCGAAAGCACTGTTTGAACGATTTGGAGCTAGGTTGATCACGAAAAGCCCGACCAATTCTGCAATTCGCTGGGAGGGATGGCACTCTTCGGATTCGGAGGTATTCCCTCGGTTTCGGCGCTCCCGGCGGCATGGAGGATCGAGCTCGTGGACGATACCCAGTATCGGGGATTCGGATACATTCGGTGAGCCGTTCACCAATTCAACTCCCGATACCACTCACCACGGCGATAGAATCTTTTGGGGCTCGACGGATAAAGTGCTCGATCTATCCTGGTGGGGGTCAAGCAACGATGGCACAAAGGTCGGTTGATGTCCCAGAAACACACCGCGTGTAAAAAACCACTAATATCCACTCACATCACCCAGGTTGCACTCTGGGATAACGGTGGCTCCAGCCACCCGTGTCGTATTTGGAAGTTAATACCGGTACAGGAAGAAGGTTCTCAGACAGGGTCGGGTGCTAAAAATCACGACGCCCCTCCCACGTATTCTGCTAAGCGATGATAGTATAACCGCGGATTATAAACAAAGTGAGATGCATAGTAGAACCCCCATGGTTCGTTGAGAATATCATTCGCCAACCATTCGAAGCCCATTGGACCCCCAAACCTGTTGTACGGTTCGAAGCTTGGCACGGTACTTAGGCGGCATCAGGGACCATTGCCCCATCTCAATGATCGTGGTCCTGAAGGATCTGGAAAGGCGAATGAAGTTGAATCAACATGACCACCGGATCCTGCCCACCCCGCAAACGAAAACTTACATGAAGAGTATCCAACGCCGCCCCAAATACTGAATCTCGGACCACGATGAACTCCACCATTCCCCCGAATTCACGCTCAATCCGGTCAGCTTCGTCTGCGATCCGTCGAAGATCGTCACCCATGTCTTTGATCAAGCGTTCGACGGGCAGGCTGGTGATAGGCGGGCCGGCGAACTTGAGTCGGATGGTTGATAAACGCGGAGAGGTGGCAGGTTTTAGAGTTGAAAGAGCCGAAGGGATCCAGGGTAGAACACCGCCTGTCCTACCGACCACGAGGTCGAATTTCACTTCTTGAATGTTTGGAAATTTGGAGAGGTTAAAGGACCGCCCAAAGTGCTCGCGAGCGTCTACCAGAAAATGCCATCAGCCTTAGCCTTTCGTCGGATTGAGAGAAGGGGGAGATTCACGTGAAAAAGCGACTGGATACGATAGCTTCACGAGGGTCTTGCAACACGCTTCCGCGAGCCTGACGGCTGAGGGGAGACACTCGGGCGTGCAGTGAATTATCGCCTCTGTGAAGTGCAACCCAGATGGGATCTCCAACAACATGTTGGCGACCTCCTTGCCAACATATTCGCCACACAGTTTCAATTTTCCCCCAAATCTCCCCTTCACAACTGTTCCAATCCCTCGCAACTCCCTCCTGTCCACCTCAACGAAGGATGACATCAGTGTCAAATTGTCCAAGTTCGGCAGCTGGGCCATGACGTCCCGGATCTGAACGAGGGTGAACACACTGGAATTGATGGTCAAGGAGGTTATTGACTGCGGTAGCTTCCAAGATGAGGGTCCCAGCGACGACGGAGGTGCCATATGTCCCAACAACGAAATCCCCTTCACGTCCGTAAACCGCGGGACGTATTCAAAGAACCCACCAGGAACGGGATCGCCCCATCCTATCTGGACCTGTAAGTCCCTGACGTAGCGAGCAGGACTCTCTTCTGGCACCGGGAATACCCTAAACCACTTGTCCGCGCTCCTCGAGGTAAACGTAACTGTGCGGAAGAGGTTAAGCCGGGACGGTTGAGACCATGATCTGGACGCGAGAGCACAAGCTCGGAGGGATCGAAGGTCGGAGTCGTCGCCGAGGCGATTCAGGATCTCGTCGATGATGTCTTGCGGGAATCCGGGAAGTGGGAATGTCTTGACGGGACATTTTGCTTTTGGGGTTTCCGAACACATCCGAGAGTGAGTCGCGGGGGGGATGATCAAAGCTGGGCGTACGCTCGTGCCGTCAAACGATCGGATTTGTAATCGCACATGAAGTTGGCGGCCAGATTAGAAGCCCCGGAGCAAACGAGCTGAATCTGTCGCGGGATACCCACCTCCGTGTCTGGAGTCGTGGTACGTGATCAAGCTGAGACCACCTTCGAGGCACACCCCAGACGAAACTCGCCGCGGCAAATGCGTTCGAGAATTTGCCGGGATCATAAGAACACGACACCCCTCCCATATATTCCCCCAGGAGTAATAATGATGAACTGTGGAATACAACGGTCAAACAAAGTAAGATGCGTAGTAGTACCCCCGCAGTTTGTGGATGGGATCGGCTCTCAGACTATCGGAGGCTGCTCGATGCGCGTCAAGCCCCACCTCCAGATCTCACGCATCGAACCTTGGTACAGCGGTGGGAGCCGTCGAGTCGTGAATGTCCCGAAAGATCTGGAAGGAATGAGTGAACGTGAATCAACATGACAACGGGGTCTCGTCCGCCCCGCGAACGAAAGCTCACATTGAGTATACCAAACACCGCCTCAAACTTTGAATCCGGAACCACGATGGAATTCACCGCTCCCTCGAATTCACGATCGATCCGGGCAACCTCTTTTGCGACCACCAAAGTCTTCGAACAAGGTTTTGGTGGGCTGGACGTCGATAGGCGAGCCGGCGAAATCGAGTCGGATGGCAGATAAACGTGGAGAGGTGGCGGGTCTAAGGGTCGAGAGAGCCAAAGGGACCCAGGACACACCTCTCGCCCTCAAACCGACCACAACGCCAAACCTAACTTCCCGAATGTTTGGGGATTCGGAGAAGTCAAGGTACTGCCCAGATGTCTCACAGCAGCCATCTAGCATCAGGGAATAGCGTCAGAGTTGATATTTCGTGCACTAGAACCAGTGGTATGACGAGTCGGAGGGGTAGGACTTACAATGGATGGTGGCCATGTGTGACAGCTTTACGAGCGTCTTGCCACACGCTTCCTGCATGAGCCTGATAACCAAAGGGAGGCGGTCGGACGAACAGTAAACCTGCATCTCAAAAGCGTAACTCAGATGGAATCTCCAACATGTTCACGACATCCGGGTCAACACATCCGCCACGAATTATCAATTTCCCGCAGAATCCCCCGTCAGAGTCTCTCCAATCCCCGCGATACGGGAACTCGACAGTCACAGATCGTCCGGGTTCGGCAGATGCGCCATAATATCCCGGACCTGCACGAGAGTAACCACGCAAGTATTGAGGGCCAAAGAGGTTACGTACTGAGGTAGCTTCCAAAGTGAAGGCACCAACAACGGCGTAAACTTTCCATACCCAAACAAAGACAGGGTTTGCGCGCCCGCGAACCACTCCGATACAGATACGTAAATCCCTAACGTAGCAAGCGGGACTCTCTTCTGGCACTGGAAACATCTCGAACCAATTGTTCAATGTCGAAAAGTAACGGCGACGGTGTGGAAGAGGTGGCGCCGGCACGATTGAGTCCACGATTTGGACACGAGGGCACAAAATCGGAGGGACCGAAAGTCGGGGTCGGCGGCGAGGTGATCCAGAATCTCGTCGATGATATCTTGTGGGATTCTACGGATAGCAACCGTATTGGTTTTTGTGGAGGTGGAACGCCTTGCCTTTAAGGTTTTCGAACCCATTCGAGGAGCGAGTCGTGGGGGAATGATGGAAGCTGTGCAATCATGATGACAACGGATTTCGACCGGTACCTTCACGATCGATCAGACGACCATCCCATCCTCAAGGCAGGCCTCAAGCTTCGCGATCCGGGTCATACCTTTCGGACTTTTTGGTGACGCTTTTCTCTCATCATTGACAATACTGTACTGAACGTCCGACAGACACAGGTCCGCGTATGTCCTGCGTGCAGCTCCAAGCAATGCGGCGGGCGAAACTGGCAGGTGTCCAACGGCAACTTTAAACAAACTTCCACCACGGATATACCCACTCTAAACCCGATGGCTCTAACCCTTTGACCCCGGGCGTTTTCCAGCTGCGTTGGCTTACATACAACCCTGTGCGTCGCAAACAAACTCACGTAACCGTAACCTCTTATAGTCGAACGATCTCCTCAGATTTGTTGTAACGTGGCAGCCAGCACGGCCACACTGCGCGGTCAAGCCGATGGACCTTCAAGAACCTCCAGGAACACAGGGGCCCGTCCGTTGCGCCGGTCAATGGTGATTGTCGGAAACCGCAGCTGGGTTCCAGGTCACCCATGCCGTCATGGATTCTGCCGCGACGCGGCGCGCCACCCTCTCATGAACCGCGCGCGGCGCCGAAGGTGTGGCTATGTTATCTATCACCTCTCCCCTGTAGTTATATACGCGGACGAGTCATGGGGATTGCCAACTCACGATGCCCGACATCAACTTGTCCACCAAGGATGCGCGTCCTTTGCGATTACCCCACACAGGTGCGCCTCATGCAACAACATCCAGGCCCATAACCAATGGCATCCGTCTTTCCCTACAGTGATGACACTGTCGAATATGTACAACCACGCCTAATGCGCTCTCGCCTGCCCTAAACTACATATCATTAATACCCGCGTTCCCACGTCTGTACCCTCAGTTATTATTTCTTCACTGAGGCGTACGTATTATTTTCTTCTGCTCTGTCTTGACCTCTCGCTTACGCTCTTTCCTTTGTAGTCAGACTGACGAGCGATCTTACAGGTAGATAGAATAAAGTTATTATTTCTTCACTGAGGCTCAGACTAACGAGCGATCTTACAGATAACACTCGTTTACTCGAACAGACACTACTTCTTATCTCCCGATTTGTGACGTGCGCAGATGCCGTTCGCCTCCGAGCGTGCGGTGTTAGACTGCAAGAGGAGCAGGACGCAGCATGGAATACAACATATCACGCAGGATCCCCTCCCCCATTGCGTCTCTCGTACGAACAGTGCTTAGTTGAATGTGGCGCTGGAATGGGGGGTATCGACTGGGAAGCCTTGTCGGGCAATTTTGGCGCGTGGCTACTGCCTTGGATCGCATTGATGTTTCAGATCCCGTTCAGTTCAGAACGTGAGTCTCACCAGTCTGGTTTTTCGCGTTGTGCTAAACAAACCATTACTCCATACAGGTCGGCTGGATGACGTTCTTTCTTTCTTGATCACCATCGGTTCACCAGCACTCGCAGTCTACTCCCTACAAATTACCCACCTCAATACGTGCCGGATCGCCGCAGCGTTTTCGGATGTCAAATATCCAAATTCAAAGCAAATATCAACCGTCCTGTCGGCTTTCCACCACGTTCCCATCCACATATCGCGCCGTTCTCCCCTCCTTCACTCTCTCATTGTCCTCCCCAAGAACGATGACTTCTGGCACCGCCTCTCTGTTGCTGTGGAGAAAACTCGACGATGGTCAATCTCGCTCGTCATCAACTTTATCCTGGTCGTCTTCGCCGTGGTCCTGACCATACTGGACTCCACCTTTTCGGAAAGTCCCGGGGATGAGGCGTATGCTATCACTGCCACTTGGATCTTCCTCCTCCCGCTCATAATTTGCTGGCTGCGTGTTGGGTGCGAACCAGGGCGAAACCATTTAAGGGATTCCCTTGATGCCGCGAACGCGGACACCTGGGTCGCCACCGAGCAGGGGGATCAACACGCTGAGGGTGCCCTGGCGATAGAATTCATGAAGGCCGGGGATGTTGATTTTGCCAGGGAGGACGAACTCAAGACGGGCCCAGTATATAACTACTCACGGGCCTTCGTTTCCCCTATGGCTGCGGAACTGGTGTTGGAATTGGTGCGGAACGCCGCTGCGAACGTCGAACAGAGGATCCCGGTTGCCAACTCCACGGGTGGAGTAGTTGCAGCCTGGGTGGAAGGCGGGGATAATGTAGTATCCGACGAAAATCGAATTGGGACGAACACCGAGGTTACCGAATATTGTACGAGGATCCTTCCACGGCGAAGGCCAAATCCAACTCCTACCACTCTACTCGATGTCCAGCCCCCTGAGACGACCGGCACCCCTAGCTCGTCGAACTCAAGTTCTGTGGCTCAAGCCGATATCCTCCAATCCTCTGAGATATTCAAGACCCCCGACCTCCCACTCCCACTCTACGATCCTCGCCTCGTTGCCCTGAGCCCGTCTCGATGGGCAACAGGGGTCTGTAAACGGGTTGCCCTCGCCACCGTCCTCGCTCTCTGGTTGCAGTGGGGGACTGTGGGAGCTGCGGTGGTTATGAATTATGCAGCTCCACCAGCCGGGCTGGGATGCTACGCACTCTCGTATCTGTCGTACTGTATGGCAGGGACAACAGCGTTCTTCCTCTTCTTGGCATCGAGTGTCCTTGCCCACATGTCTCGGCCACATCAGGGGCAGAGATACACACATTCGCGGCTACGTACCTGCTTGAACACGGGAGCTATCCTTTGTCGGTGGTTGGGGAAGTGCGTGGCGATCGCCTCCGCGATTGGCATCCTGGCCGTGTGCTTCTTGATAATCACCGGCTCGTTCTACAACTGTTTTTGTAGTTCCACGACTTTTGATAAAGGGAGGGGTCAGGTTTTATTTCCGATTGTAAACTATACAATCAAACGTTCTGGTAGCATCACCGATGTCTGGATCGGTGGGATAGTTATGGCATTTTCGACCGCACTCTTTTTCGGCTTGTCGATATACCTGGGCGCACCGCGCCGTCAATAGGCATTTTCCGCGTGTTCGGGATACTTTGTACTCAATAACTCCAGACCCAAAGTGGATTGGGTCTCAGAGAGTAGCTCCCGAGTGAAATCGACGGTGAAATGGCACAGGAGACGCAATTCATAATATCAAGTACAAATGAAAACAACCCTTCAAAAGTCGGGCTCGCATCCGTGCTGAATGTCCAGCGGCTAAATTCTACGCGCGAATTGCTTCTATTCCTTCGGAAACCCTTGCCCACAATTTGCTGTTTGAGTCCAAAACAACAACATCGTTGATCACAACGGAAATGTTGAAAAACCCCCTCACGACCAATCCCAGGTCGTCGACACCCACGTTCGCCTCGAGAGGGAGAAATTGGGCAGACCGAAGCTCCAACGGACAGCCCCTGCTCCTGACATTCGGGCCCGGCCTTTGCCCGTTGTTCCCCGTCCGTTCAAGTTGGTCGTGTTCTTGGGAAACGGAGTTGATGTCTTGGACGAGAGTGGCCATGTTGACGTGAATGCAGAGATATCGTAATCGGGGGCACCGGGTGGACAATGTGTGTAAGGACCTGAAGGTGGTTTGACAGGTATTGAAAATGCATGGCATGCCGAGGGAGGTCCACTCTAGGCGGGGGAGCGCGTCGGCCAGGAGTGAGATGTCCGAGTCGGTCAGAAGGAAGGTACATGAGAAGGGACAAGCTTGGCCCATGGGTGAATCCATGGTGAAACAGGTGAGGTTGCCGAAAATGGACCCGGGGGTGCGAGGCGCTGGGTGTGGGCAGGATCGTTCCCCAACGAGAGCGCTAATGAAGGAGAGCCAGTCGCGCTGGGTCGTGGTGCGTAAAGCGAGGTGGCTCATCCGGGTTAGAGAAATTGATGGCCTACGCGGCGACGAAATGAGTGCTCTGGGTGCGGGTTGCGCCACTTTCCACACCGCCAGGTTGGGTAGAGACATCAGGTGCAGGATTGCCGACTCTGGGAGCTCGAACTCAACCTCGAATTCATTGAGGGCGGATCCGCACCGGAGCACCAAATCTACAATGGCTTGCCTGAGCACCAGGTTGTGGTTTGCTTCAGGAGGGGTGTACAGGCATAGCGAATGTAGATTCGATGAAGAGATGATCGAATTGATCACAAGTGTAAGGGGATCGTACTCTCCGGGGAAGTTTTCCACCTCCCATCGAGCCGTAATGTGGACACGGAGGTGTGTGAGGACAGGGGAGACGAACGAGGGGAGGTAGATTAGGGAGGAGGTCCCCCCTTGCCACGCCAAATCCCATAAGTTTGGGAACATTTCCGTTGTTGCTGGCCCCGTCGGTCCATCCGTGGAAGGCGAAGCGATGATATCGAGGAGAAAGGACATCTCCTGAGTCATATCCGACGTCAGATCCACGGAGAGGACTCGTATCCAGGACGCATATCGTCGGAATCGCGTCTGGTCCCCGTCGGTAGGAGAGGCGGTGAGGTCTGGGGTGTTTGTGAGGACGGACGGAAGGAGTGGGAGGAGGTCGTTTAAGAATTTCCAGTCCCAGAGCAAACTGAGCGCGGGTTCTTCGAAAGCTTTACAACAACAAGCGAGTGAGACGGCGGCGGCGTTGCTGATGTCTCTCGTGTAGCAGACGATGACCCTCAGGATCTCGTCGATCTCGAAGATCCTGTGAGGCATCGGGTTCAGTCGGAGTCCTCAGCGCCTCTCGATCGTCGTTCCTAAGGTGCAGACCTACCTCAGCGCTCGCCGCTCGCCGCCTTTCACATTCCACACCCTCACCATCACCATCACCCGTTTCTCCTTTTCCATGGACTGGGTCGACACCACACACCATGCCCTGGAAGATGTCGTAGGTTCTGATCGCACCGTCGTGTATCCCAGCTAAATCCAATCTACGCATGTAGGCGAAAAGGATGAGACGACGAAGAGTCGGGACTTGGGGCTGGGAGAGATTTATATAGCCGAAAGGTGCAAAACGAAGTGGGTGAGTTGCACTACCCCCACATCACTCAGCCCGCTGAGTATTTGGTCCCCCTCAACCCGTCTGCCTCTTTCTGGTTCCAACCACAACCAGTTTCCCTCCTTACCAGAATATCATGAAAATCCCAGCGCAACGGGACTTGGTGTCCGCTCAGGAGGATCCCTGGGCCGCGTTCTTCGACGACCACTCCAAGCGGGCTGGGGAGTGCGATAGAGAGTTCACAAAGAGATGTGACGAAGGAATAAATGCGACCCTGGTCTTCGTGAGTTTTCGTACGAAGTTGTGAGCCTTGTGACCGACGCGTTCTAACGACGGCGACAGGTTGGCCTGTTGTCCGCCACCTCCGCATCCGTCACCAGGATCCCCTTCCACCTCCGGCTGGACCCAAATGACGAGACCGCCGCCCTCCGCCAAGTTCTTATCCATAAGGTCGACAACACCACCTTCCGTGACAACGGACCAAACCCCCCCCGCCCACACTATCACCCCTCCTTTCCCCAGGAATCGCCCGCGTCGGTGAACGGGACCCCGAACCAATGAAGAAGCTCATACCGATGGGGAAACTCGAACCAACGAGGATGGGCTTGTGTGTGCCCTCAGTGAAGACTCGGGGAGGCGAACCCAATGAGGTGAGAGGTTGGCGTAGACTGGACCGGATGGCAACCGACGAGGGCCACGCTACGGAGACGCCTGTGGGCTAACCGGCTCGACTGTCAACCACACAGAGCGCCTCCTGCCCAACGTCAGACGAGTAGATTAGGTCCTAATGCATTCAGTCCTGCATGGAAATACTAGAACAAACTGTTTTGATCAAGCTGGGTTACAGCAGATCTACTCGTATCTACAGGACGCTTAGGCCATTCCTCCCTCATCAGTTACGCCGCCCCGCTTCTCCGTAAACGTGATCTTCTTCCGCTGGAAGTTCACTGTGCGGAGTGGTATTCACCTTCACGCGGTAGAAGCGGCGAAATCTGCGGCTACCGAGAAGTCGTCTTGCGGGCCGCATCGCGAGGGCAGGATCTCCGATGAGGTATGGTACTCTGTGACCTCATCGGAGGAGGAGCAGGCGCTGGGAAGGGTGCGTTAGGAAGGAGAGGGGGTAACAAGACACGCCGCAAGTTTGAGTACCCACCGACATCCACAACTTCACGGGGTGAATGGGGTTCCTTGATGTAACCTTGCCTCAAATGTTCGGCCTGGGGACATTCAGTTGAATTTCAAGTGAGTCATCCGAGGAGCCCTACGGATGCGATTGTCTCCGAAGTCCCCGATCCAGCCTTATCACATACCCGTTCTATGACTTGCGCAAGTCTCACCTAATGGTCGGGGCTGGTCAATAGGCCCATGTAACCCGTCCGTTTTCGAAAGCTATAATCGGCAACAAAGGGAATATCGACGGACAAGAGTTGACGTCCAACCCATCGCGACGGAAGGTGTCAGGCGGGGTGAGATCATGAGGATGCGCGACATTACCTCCGTCCGATTGTCCGAGGAGCTCCTCCGGTGCGCGCTGAACACCTTTGCTTCCTCGTTCTCCACGTGTTTGTAAATTTCGTTCTTGAGGTGTGGTCTCTGAATCATTGGAAAGGTCGGCGAGGCCCTTGACCATCCGCAAGGGGGCTATGGGTGCCAGTGAGAGTTCTGCGATGGCCAACTTCGAGTGTCTCGCGTTACGGTGTCCACAAATCCCCGAGACCGAATGAGAGAAGTCGGGGGCATAGCCACTCCAAGACCGAAGCGAGCGGGGGCTTGGTCACGGAAGTAAGTCACGAGAGCGGTTGGTTGAAAGTGGAGAATGGGACCAGATCGTGGCTGATCGGGATCCGCGCTGCACCTTCATCCGATAAGTCCGCTCCCTCCTTCCAGTTTGTTCATACGCAACTGAGCGGCGGGGGCCGCCGACACCCGCTGAAGACGTTCCCTAGGACATGTGTCCTTCGCTATTCGCCCGTACACGTGTCACGACGGGGTGGTGTGTACTCGTTGATATTCTCCCGTATCGTCGCTGAACAGGAATGTTTTCCTCCTGTTGAAGGGATATCCGGGCCAGGTGACGCTCAGCAAGTGGTCGACGAAAATGGCTAACGCCGTGCTCATCAGCGCTGAGGATGGTGTGAGAGCGCCAAACTTTCATCATTCCGTCGACGACTCACCGGTGCACCCCTCGAATGGATTCGAAAGCCACGAAAGCAAAGGGTCCCGCCCCTACAAAAACCAAGGCCGTCGTCATCTCCAGAGCCCCACAGGATGCCACCGCCGGAATCCCACAAGATACCGCCCCCGTTATCCCACACGACGTCATCATTGAGACCTTGGATTACCTCGCCAGCGACTCAGACTTTCAATCCCTCCGAGCGTGCGCCCTTGTATCCAAACCATGGGTTCAATCGTGCCAACGCCACCTCTTCCACACCGCCCACTTCACTCCGGCAAATGCATGCACGTGGCTCAAGACGTTCCCGGTCCAAGAAAAAAGTCCCGCCCACCACGTCAAAGACTTACGCCTCGAGGTCGGACAGTCCGCTCGCATCATTGAGGAGTTTTTCAAATGCATCCCGTGGTTTACAAACGCGAATAAGCTATCTTTTTTGGGATATGGGGGGGCTCCGCTGGGATTCGGAAGGTTTTCGCCGTTTTGGGAACCTTCGTGTTGGAAGCTCCCGAGGTCCGTGACCTCTTTGACCATCAACACCCATGCGGTCACTCTCGTGCAGGTCCGGGACATTATGGCGCAGCTGCCAAACTTGGACGATTTGGTGCTATTGGTATATGCTGACGCGGAGAGTAAAAAGTCGCCGGGGATTGGGGCAGTCCTGAAGGGGAGACTTAGTGGGCGATTGAAGCTTACTGGTGAATGCGTCAGCGAAGACGTCATCAACATGTTATTGGAGATCTCATCTGGGCTGCGATTTGCCGAGCTGGAGTTTGACTTCTCGCGAACCCGTCTCCCCCCCTCTGCTATCAGGCTTGCAGAAGCCTGTCGCAAGACCCTCGTGAAGCTGTCACACACAGCCGACCCCTATTGTGAATCCTACCCCTCTCCCCAGTCCGGTTGGTTCGACGCTAACGCCATTTCCAGTTGCAAGTAGCTACGACACTCGAATCGAGCGCTCCTTCGACTTTTCCAAGTTGCCAAACATTCAAGAGGTGACCCTTGGCTTCAAGGCCCGTTGGAAGGATTGGAGGGACGAAGGTCTGCCTTGGATCCCCATGGCTCTTTCGACCCTCAAACCCACCACGTCTCCACGCTTATCCGTCGTCAGACTCGACCTCTGCTCGTCCACCCCCAGCCAAGTCATAGAAATCATTACCGGAGGCCCCATGGCCAACGATCTTCGACGGATTTCGGACGAAATCGCTCGGATCGAACGCGAATTCAAGGGAGCGGTGAACTTCACCGTGCTTCGGGATTCGGAGTTTGGGGTGGCGTTGGACGCTCTTGGTGTAAGGTTTCGGTTTGTTGAGTGGAAGAGACTTCATGGTCATGCTGATTTACCTTTGTACGTTCCTTGCAGATCCTTTAACGCTAGGTTCGTTGAAATGGGGTGGTCGTCATCCCCGCTAGCGTCCTTCATAGACACGTTTATACCGCATATTAAGCCGGAGAAAAGCGATACTTCTCACACACGTCAACATCGTCTGGATTGAAACAATGACCGCCGGTTTACGAGCACCCATTCCCTACCCCTTCGTCATCCTCCGAGCTTTACCAATTCCCTGAACTTTGACTGATCCTCAACCTTGCCCATGCACTGCGACCAAACGGTCGACTGTCTAACCGAGATTATATGTTGTCGTTGGGGAAGAGTCAATGATGCTGGTCTAACTCATATAATCTGCGGCGATCGACACACCTCGGTTGCCGAGAGACAGCTGATAATCTGCCACCTGAGGGAGACAGTCGCACTGGCCGGATCACCGCCAGTGCCAAGCATCCCCCGAAGCATCTCACGAGTAAGGCAGCGTTCAAGTCCGGTGCTTGGAAGGTCGGATGCTGTCCAAACATCCCCGTGAGCTGAGCCGATGTGTATCAGCCCACCTCTCTAGGTTCCAGCGAAGTGAGATTGCTGTGAAGTCTGGCGGCGGTGGGTTGAGCGGGAAGGTCCCGATGTTGAGTTTCGAGAGCTCGGGAAAAGGTGAAGAAGGGAGACAAGTAACACGTTGTACTCCCTGCGTGGGTCTATTTGCAACCGAATGGATGCCACATTCGATGGGGGGGTTGAATCGAGGCACCAGTTGATAGCTGGTGCGGCCGTGGTCTGGTTGGGGCGTAACCTATCGTATTCACTCTGAACGATAGTTACACAGAAGACACACTTTAACGGTACCTGCGATCCACCAGCTCCAAAGGCGAAACCGACTGCCGCCTTGTTCCACGCTCGTAGACTTGGTGGAACGTTCTGCGGGTGGAATACATGTCACCGGCTTGTACTAGACCGGACCTAACGAGGTGAGGAATCTGGAAAGAGCTCCGCTAACGGATGGGAGATGGCGATGCGCGGGTTCCGTGCGCATCTCAGCCTGTTCGCGTCCCGGCGCGAAGGTCGTTTCCGTCGCTCGGAGGAATTGATTGTCTCCGCGTCGTCCGATTGGTCCTTTTGGCCGATTCATTGCGATTCCCTTGGAAAGAAGTGTGGTCCGAGTGAATCAAAGCTCCACTCCATTCCGGCGATCCTTTGCGCCACAACGATATGACGCGGCCGTGCAGCACGCTTTCAGGCCCAGGACCCGAGGACGGAACAGCTAGTGGTTCCTCAGCCCGATGTGGGGAATGAGTAAGATAAACCGGGGGCACAGTCGCTCCGAGAAAGAGGCCAGCGGGACAGAAAACGACGGAAGTAAATTCCGTGGTAAATACGCAAACGCGGGCGCTTTGCGATAGCACGAGCGCCTAGCCAGAAACACCCCCTTTCATCGTTTCACCCACGACTCACTCCTTGAATGGGTTCGAAATCCTCGAAAGTAAAACGCACCCCTCCAGCGAAAACCAAGGCGCTCACCGTTCCAAGAATCCCACAAGAACTTGTCGACGAGATCTTGGATCACCTCGCCACCGATTCAGACCAATGTCACGGTGGAACCCTCCGACCCAACGCCATTGCATGCCTCCGAGCTTGCGCCCTCGTATCCAAGGCATGGGTTCAACCGTGCCAGCGCCACCTCTTCCACACCATCGTCTTCACCCCAAGGCGTATAAACAGGTGGCTCCGGGCGTTCCCAGTCCCGGAGGAGAGTCCCGCTTGCCACATCAAGAATATGATCATCTGGTGTGGGAATGGTGGTCCAATTTCTGAGGAGTTTTTGGATTACACCCCGACGTGGTTTGCGGAAGTGGATGTGGTGTGTATATTGCTATTTGAGACGCTCCCGCCGTTGCGGAAACGTCCATTTTGGAGGCTGCCGCGGTCGACATCCTCTTTGACCATTGACACGGATGTGGCCATTCATGTGCGGGTCCGGGACATCACGGCGAAGCTGTTGAATTTGGACGAGTTGTCACTGTCTGGGTCCCTTGTTGCAATGGACAAGAGGGAGTTGCCGGGAAATGATGAGCGATTGATAATTTACAGTGGACATGATGGTTACAACACCATCAGCACCACTGGGGCGCATTTGGAAACCCAATCTTCGTCGTCTTTTACCGAGGTGTGGATTTACTGCACGCGCAAGCATCTCCCCTCGGCTGTTGGGCTCGCGGAAGCATGTCGCAAGACCCTCGTGAAACTGTCCCACCAGGTTGTTCCCTACGGTAGATCTCACTCCATGCCCAGCCCGGTTGGATCTACTGTGCGAAGTACCAACGCTGACACTGTTTCCTGATGTAGATGGCCGCGGGAATTCTGAGCGGTTCTTCGACCTCTCCAAATTCCCAAATATTCAAGAAGTAAGCTTTGGGTTTAGGGTCGGTTGGAGGGAGGGAGGCGTGCCCTGGATCTCCCTGGCCCTCTCAACACTCAGACCCGCCACCTCTCCACATTTATCTGCTATCCGGCTCAACTTCGCCGGCGAGGCTTCCATTGTCGATCAATCCGCCGAGACCTTGATCGAAACCACGGGCGATGACCTTCGGCGGATTGCAGATGAAGTCGCCCGGATCGAACGTGAGTTCGAGGGGGCGGTTACTTTGACCGTACTTCGGGATTCGGTGTTTGGGGTGGTGTTGGATACGCTCAATGTAAGCTTCCGTACCCGTACGCGGGGTGGACGAGATCTTATGCCCATGTTGGTTCATCCTCCCAGATCTTTCAGGATCGTGACCGTTGAAGTGTGTTGGTCGCCTCCCCTATTTCCCTCTTTCAGTTGGTCGTGTTGAATCGTCCAGTAATCCGCATCACTAATTGGCTCACCTAGGCGCAGAGTACCACCTTCGCTACCCTGCAGACTCATCACTACTGCGTAGCGAAACAACCGCCACACCGAAGCGCCTCGAAGAACTGTCCACAAACATACTACCCGAGCTGCTCCCTGCTTTATTTTAACACAGTTACATCGCTATCGCTTCACATAATTTGCGGAAGGGGCGTTGTACTTTTTAGCACCTAACCCTGTTAGAGGGTTTCCTTCGTGAACGGGTGTCAGTTTCCAGATACGCCATGGGTCGGCCGCTCCCGGAACCAAACATGTAGTACTAGTAACTTCCAGGAATTCCTTACACGACGTGGGAAACCGGCGAAGTCCTGGCCAAGTTCTGTGACCCTACCGAAAGCATGGACCAGCAGGTAGTTTAGGCCAACACTGTGTCGAGGACGATGGTGGTAGCAAACCTACCAAATAATGGCGGAAGAGTGAAAAATTCGAAGTGACCAAACAAACCCCCGTGGGATTTCTCCTCGCCCCCTTCCTACCGACTACGGCAACGGAGTGGACACGACCATCGTCTTGGAAGCGAAATGAACGTGAGACACCGACTGCAGAATCGATTCCGAAAGGGAGATGTCCTTCACGGACGGTTTGCCGATCAAGTGGGGAATCGTACCAGCTGATCAGGATGAGGATCCACGCCGCCCCTTCCGATCCGGTGGAAGGGGCAGCTACGCTGTTCGTCCCACACTTGTACGAGACTGAGTCACAGAGCCGCCAATGCCCACTAAATGCGTCCAACCCCTCGGGGCGTGCGTCCTTCGCCATTCGCCCATACACACATCAGGGACTGTCACCTAGTGCATTCCTCGTTGGCACCGTCGCTGAACAATATCGTCTTGTTATCTTGAATCCGCTCAGGTGGCCGGGGTTTTGTGTGACGGTTGACGAAGTTGACTACCGTGGTGCCCATCAGCACTGAGCACTCTGAGAATGCCGTAAAGGCGCCCAACCTTTCGTCATTCCGTTCACGACTCACTAGCACTCCTCGAATGGGTTCGAAAGCCTCGAAAGCAAAGCGTCCCACCCCTGTTATCATCCCCGGGATCCCACATGACACCCTCCCCATACCCCCACGAGATACTGTCTCCGCTCCCCTGCAAGATACCATCCCCATAATCCCACTCGATATCATCAACGAAATCTTGGATCACCTCGCCACAGATTTTCGAACCCTCCGAGCGTGCGCCCTCGTATCTAGATCATGGATTCAACCGTGCCAACGCCTCCTCTTCCACACCGCCCGGTTTACTCCGACCAGTGCATTCCAATGGCTCCAGACATTCCCGGTACGGGATGAGAGTCCCGCCCACCACGTCAGGGATTTGCTTCTCGGGGTCGGACAGGTTGATGGAATCCCTGAGAAGTTTTTTGGGTGCATCCCGTGGTTTACGGCTGTGGAGAGGTTGTTTTTGACAGGATATGGGGGAGGCCTGCTGAGATATAGGGGGCCTTCGCTGGGATATGTGTGGTTTCCGCCGTTGTGGGAACCTTACTTTTGGAACATACCGAGGTCTGTGACCTCTTTGACCATCGAAACTGGTGCAGTCACTCTCATGCAGGTCCGGGATATCATGGCACAGCTTCCAAACTTGAATGATTTGATGTTATCGGGGTTTGCCAAGGAGGACGGGAGGAAGTGGCCAGGGATTGGAACAATCCTGAAGGGGAGGTTTGGCGGGCGATTGATGGTCCGCGGTGCATCCGTCAGCGAGGATATCATCAACCTGTTATTGGAGATCCCGTCTGGGCTACACTTCGTCGAGCTGAAGATTGAGTGTAGTCAAAACCGTCTCCCTTCCTCGGCTGTTAGGCTCGCAGAAGCGTGTGGCAAGACCCTCGTAAAGTTGTCGCACGATGTCACCTTCTATAGTAAATCCTACCCCTTCCCACTGGTCCGGTTGGTCCTAGATACTGACGTCGCTTCCAGATACAGATGACCGCGACACTTTCGAACGGTCCTTTGACTTTTCGAAGATCCCAAACCTTCAAGCCCAGTAAAAAATCCGTAAACCGGCATCAACCAACAGCGATTTTGGTTGAAAAATTCGACCCGGAGCAACTCGGATCGAGCGGGGCACCGCATTTTGTATTATTTACTGCTTCTG
>Ga0307516_10004200_pt1 | contig 17944 bp, 18 predicted proteins | sample 19_EM_MG_FD_203310 | JGI IMG/M metagenome (GOLD analysis project Ga0307516, IMG submission 203310) | Populus trichocarpa ectomycorrhiza microbial communities from riparian zone in the Pacific Northwest, United States - 19_EM | ecosystem: Host-associated > Plants > Roots > Unclassified | place... | reverse complement strand
CCGCACGGCGGTGCGCATCGTGGTGCGGGGTGCGCACCGCACCCCGCACCGGTTCACCCAGCGTGAAGGACTCAAGGGCGAGTGAGGGAGGGAGAGTTCTCCCCTCGGTGCACAGCATCGCGCACGCATAAGGGGACGATGCGGGCGGTAGCGAACGTGGTCTAGGAAGAACATCGCCGATTCCGACCCGGACAAGGGGGGAGCGCATCCGATGCGGCGCATCTCGACAAGGGGTGCGCACCAGGCGCATCGTCCCTGCGCACCGTCACCGTGAGTGTGCGCATCGCGGCGCGGTGCGCATTGCCCGGGTTCACCGTGACGCGCACCGGTGCTGGGCCAGGAGTGAGTGAACTGCATCGCCGGCGCGTATCCGATGCGGTTCATCATGTGCGCCGGAGCGGATCGGGTTCAGTCCAGCCACACCGCGGAGTACCGCAGTCGGGAGAGGGCGCGCGCGTCGCGGCGTGCGGCGGCACTGCCGATGCGGTTCTGCCGGGCGCGGGGCCGTCGGGACTGCCCGGCTGTGTGGCGGCGGATCCCGGCCGCGAGCCGCTTGCGCTGCTCGCGCAGCTCCTTGTTCTTCTCCTTCGTTGTCTTCGGTTTCCGGGGCCTCTTCCAGACCGGCTGCCACCCCACGGGCTCATCAGGCTCGGGCTCCTGGTCCTCGTCGAGCGCGGCGGCCATCTGCGCGCGGGCGGCACGGGCGTGGGCGAGGGCTTCTTCGGCGTTGGGCTGGTCTTCCGGGGTGCTCACGTGACTCCTCCTGTGGTCCGGCCTGGCGTGTGCTGGGTGCCGGACTGCTGGGTGTGCGGCGGCGGGGCCGCCGACGGGGTGGGCTGCGGGCGGGGGCCGTGGGCGGCTTCGCGTGCACGCTTGCCGTCCTGGAGCGTGGCGGTCACCTTGGCGGCGGCTTCGAGGGTCTGGCGGGTCTGCTCCACCGCGTCGACGCCGGTCTCCGGCTCCAGGAGGCGGCCGTCCTTCCGGCGGGTGTGGAACGGCCGCGGGTGCGACCTCGAGGCGGCGGGCGCGGCGACGGCGTACGGGCGGGGGCGGGAGCCCAGGCGCTCCGCACGTCGTGCTGCGTTGACCCGAGCGGTCAGGGCGCCGGCGGCGAGGCGGGCCCGCTCGTACGGGGGCACGGTGCGCTTGCGGGTCAGCGGGCGCAGCACGGCCTGGTCCTCGGTGTCGCGCGGGTACAGGGCGCGCAGGTCGGCCGTCATCATCCGGCCGCGCCCGACAGGGCGGGTGTAGTCGTCGACGACCAGCTGCACGATCTGTTCGTCCAGGCCGGGCTGGTGGGGCCGGCCGCGTAGGACGTGGGCAAGGTGACGGCGGGCTTCGGCAAGGAGGTGGTGGCGCGCGAAGGCGCCGCGCATCACGTACACCACGGCGACGGTGTCCACGGCCGCCAGGACGACGTCGACCACCGGCCGCACCCGCGCCCACACCGCCGCGGCCGCCGCCCGTGCCCGCACGGCGAGCTGGTCGACGACGTCGATGCCGTACGCCCGGATCGCGGAGCGTCTCCAGCGTTCGCGCAGCTCGGTCAGCGACCACAGCACCGTGCGCTTCGGCGGGCGCGTCTGGTCGGCGGCCTGGCAGGCCAGCGCGTAGCCGGCCTTCTCCCCGGGCGGGTGTCCCTGCCGTTCCTCGTACGTGTCCGTGAGGACGGACAGCGCGTCCTCGATCTGCTGACGGCGGGTCGACTGCCAGCCGATGAGCCGCTGATCGATCCCGGCGATCTCCATAACCGGCTGGCGCCCCGGAGTCACCTCGCGCGGCTCCCACGCCCACCCGAGCCGCGCCGACACCTCCTCCATGAACAGGAGGGTGTAAAGGGCGTCGGCCGCGACGATGTGGGCCAGCATCGAATCCGCCGACAGATTGCCCCACTTCCCGTCCGGCCGCCGGGCGCGGATCGAGACGACCGCGTGATCGTGCAACAGCGGCTTCGACTCGGCAGCCCGGGACTCGTAGTGCCGGAACACCGTGACGATCAGCCCGTCACGGATCGGCTTGCGGTGCTTGCCCCCGCTCCCCCACCGGATCTGCGCGACCGACCCCTCCAGCCACGCCAGCGTCTTGTCCCGGGCGACGTCCTGGCACAGCTCCAGCACCAGCCGGGTCACGTCATGGTCGTGCGCCCACGCGATGTGTGCCGTCGACGGCGCCCGGAACACCAGGTCCATCGCCAGCCACGGCGTGCGCTCCTTCGCCTTCTCGGTCTTCGGGGAACGATTGTGCTCGATGGGCCTGCCCAGCACGGTCGCCCGCCGGGCACGGGCCGGGCTCTCCCCCTGCGCCAGGAACTCGCGCTCGATGCCGTCGGCGTCCGGGTGCCGGCCTTCCCCCAGGAGCAGTTCGGCCTGCCGCTCACTCACCACGTCCCCGGCCGTCAGACCGACCGCGTCCAGACCGCGCCCCTTCCAGACACCAGGCGGGACACCGGCTTCGTCCTGAGCGTCGCGCAGCGGCGTCCCCGCAGCGCGGTGGCCGTCGCCGACCATCACGCCGCGGAAGAGATAGCGCCACCCGTTCCCCGGGCGGACCTCCGATTTACTGATCACCGAACCATGGAACCCCGGCGCTGAACTGCAGAAAAGCGTGGTCCAGGGTGCTTCCCGCCAGGCGGGAGGCCATCACAGGATCTTTACCGTCTCCGCCCGCCGGGCGGACCCTCCCGCCAGCCCGAGACGGTAGGTCGCCGGTGTGTGCACAGTCCGCGGCATGAACCGCGAGCTGCTCTACGGAGCCCCCTGCCCGCTGTGCCACCGACCGCTCCAGATCGAGTACGGCCGCAGCCGCCCCTCCGCCCAGGAAGACCGCCCGGCCCGCGTATGGATCGCCGGGTACCGCTGCGCCGGCTGCGAGGCCGTCCGGCCCCGGGAGTGGACGGAGGGGGATGCGGGCTCTCTATGAGGATTCCTAATGGAGTTGTCAAGGGGCCGGAGTGACGGGCGGTATGGGGTTGTAGCACCGTCCGTCACGAAGGAGGGCCCACAAGACGTTGACTCGGCGTCGGGCGAGCGCCATGACTGCCTGACTGTGTCGTTTGCCTTCGGCGCGCTTGCGGTCGTAGAAGCGGCGGGATTCGTCGCAGCAGCGGATGCTGATCAGCGCGGAGGTGTAGAAGACGCGTTGGAGGCGTCGGCTATAGCGCGTGGGGCGGTGCAGGTTGCCGCTGATCTTCCCGGAGTCACGCGGCGTCGGGGAGACGCCCGCGAAGGCGGCCAGCCGGTCCGCGCTGGCGAAAGCGTCCATGTCGCCGCCTGTGGCGGCCAGGAACTCGGCACCCAGCAGGGAGCCGATGCCTGGCATGCTCGCGATCACCTCGGCGTTGCGGTGTCGGCGAAACCGGCCCTCGATGAGCTTGTCGGTCTCGGCGATCTTCTCGTTGAGGGCCATCACCTCCCTGGCCAGGGAGTGCACCACATGGGCGGTCATGTCCTCGCCGGGGACGGATGTGTGCTGGGCTTCGGCGGCCTGGACGGCCCTGGCAGCCAGTTCATCGGCGCCGCGGACCTTCCGGTTGCGCAGCCAGGTGACCAGACGCCGGCGGCCGGTCCGGCGGATGGCGGCCGGGGTCTGGTACCCGGTCAGGAGCACCAGGGGGCCGACGTTGCCCAGGTCGAGTTCGCGTTCCAGGCCGGGAAAGATCTCGGTGAGGTGGCCGCGGAGCCGGTTGATGGTCCGCGTGCGGTCGTCGCTGAGGTCACGGCGGTGGCGGGTGAGGACCTTCAGCTCGGACACCAGCTCGTCGCCGGGCCGCAACGGGGTGAGATCCCGTCGGATACGCGCCTGGTCGGCTATGACCGCCGCGTCTTTGGCGTCGGTCTTGCCGTCGCCCCGGTAGCCCTCGGAGGCCCGGTTGACCGTTCGCCCGGGGATGTAGAGGAGCTGCTGGCCGTGATTGAGCAGAACCGCAATGACCAGGGCGGCCCCGCCGTCCGCCAGGTCAATGCCCCACACGGCGTCGTCGCCCAGGTCGAGCACGTCGCCGAGGAGCTTGAGCAGTTCGGTCTCGTCATTGGCGACGCGTCGGGACAGCAGCCGCTTGCCGGTGTCATCGATCACCACGCAGTGGTGATGGGTCTTCCCGGCGTCGATACCGGCCCAGATCGCTGTCACGTGCTTCTCCGCAGGTCGTGTTCGTACAGGCACCACGGACGACCTCGCTGTCGAGTCCCTACTGAGCGATCAATGCCGCAATTCCTAATGAGCAGCCGAGTCGTCGTGGGGCGCCGGGCGGCCAATCCACGGAAGCCACAACCACGGCAGACGACTGAAAGCCACACCCAGCGCCCCTGGGTGAACCAACCCTACGAATGGCTCGCTCATCCCGATCAACAAGGTAGGGACGACTGACGACGTCGTGCGAATGCTGCGGAACAACCAGCCACCGCGACTCCCCCGCCACAACGACCCGACTTCTCTGCCAACTTCTACGCGGCCCCCGGGCCTGGAATCCGTAACCGATCGAGGGACTGCCGAGGGCCCCTACGCTGCGGCACACTGAGGGCGTGGATGAGGAGACGGCGGCGTATCTCGCGTGGGCGGAGGGTTTGTCGGCCGACGAACTGGACGCCGAAATCGCCCTGCTGGAAGTGCACGAGGCCCGGATCGTCCACGACCTCGCCGAAGTGACTTGGACGTTGGAGATGTTCCGGGGTTTCTCCGCTGCCTCACCCCCGCCCGGGCTCGACTGACGCCACGCCCGTCCGCAGTTGAGGGAGCGCCAGCTTCAGGAATCCCTTGGTGGGCGAGGCATACGCAAGACGATCGGCGCCTTCCCGAGAGGACCGTCTTCGATCCAGAACTCTTGGACGCTCAGGATCGTCCGCAGCGCCTGGTTCATCGCAGCCTGCTGTTCTTGCCACTGCTCGGGAGGCATCTGCCCTTCGGCAGCGGGTTCCTGCTGCCAGGCCACCTGCACCGCCGTGCCCCTGCCGGGGACAGTCACCATCGTCACGCCGCTCGCCTCGTCATCAACTGCCACCTCGATGTCGTAGGGCGGCAGACCGGCCCGCAGCAGCGCCACCAGTACGTGGACCGCCAATTCCCGTGCCGCTCCTTGGAATTCAGAGCCGTTGGGGCTGACTCGGTCGACTGCATACTCTGCTCTCCGGTGCCACCAGTCGCCGTGGCCTGCGTCCACGCCTGGCCCTCCCACTAGCAGTACGGCTCTGCCAGCAGCATGCCCCCGGACTGTGCGGTCGCGGAGACGAGTCGGCTCCATCGCACAGCGCTCGGGCCGTGGCCTCGCAGGCCCGTGCGAGCTGCTCCCGAAAGAGTGCGATCCGGAGACGGTTCGCCGCGCGCACCCACGTACAGCCCGGTCAAGCGACGGCCCATCCCTCGCACCACCCGGGCCACCCCGCGATCCCGCATCTCCGGAGCTCTGGCCCTCCGCACTCCCGCGTATCACCAACTGCAGGCCTCTACCCAGCGCTGCAAGACCGCACACCAGGCGGCTCATTCGGCAGCGCCAGCTGGACGAGCCCGAACGGCAGGTCAGCGACTCGCCGGACTCTCGGGGCCTGCCGGGCTATCGGGAACCGCCGGTCGGCTGGAAGGCGGGTCTGGCAGAGAGGGACCTTGAGCTGAGCGGGGCGTGACGCTTCGTCGGCGACGAGGCTCTTCAATCGGCATTGCATACGGGACCGCCGGCCCGCTCCCATCTCCCGGAGCTGAATGGGGCGTGACGCTTCGCCGACGACGAGGCTCTTCAATCGGCATCGTCGGCTCGCTCCTATCTCCTGGACGGGACACTGGCTCAACACTCGGCACCCCCAGCCGAGGCCGCCGACCAGTCCGGGAACCACTCCGAGCAGAATCCGGTGATGCCACGCTTCGCTGTACAGGGAACGCTTCACACGGTTCTGGCACTGCGCACCGGCCTGTCGTGGCGGGGGTCGGAAGCTCGGCTTGACTAACGGCTGTTGCGGTCAGTGCGTCCGGCTCATTTGGCGAGGAGGGGCATTCGGCTGGCGCGGTTGGTGCGACAGGAGGCGCAGTTGGCTGCTGTAGGCCGGGGCCTGGCCTGGACGATGCCATCCAGCTATCACGTGCACTTGCTGCGGCGTCTAGGCGCTTGTTGTGGTTGATCTTTGCCAGGGCCTCGCTGAGCATGTCGATCAGGTTGGTTATGACGCTGACAGGTGAGTGGAAAACCGCAATCGAGAGCGTCTTGGCCGCAGCGCGGCCGAGTGTCCCCTGGCTGTCGATGAGCGTGACAAGTCCGGCGTGTTCAGCGGCTTCCGGCCCGCCCGCGAGTGTGCTGGCGAGGCCGATGCTGACATCGGTCACTGGCATGGGAACGGGCTGATCGGGTCCCTCCGGGCGGCGTGCGGCATCAATCACGGGCACGAGCGCGTCAGCTGCTCGGACCAGGGCCAGCGGTGAACCGACTGCGGCGTCGCGTGGAAGTTGCCCGCTCGCCGCGATGCCTTGCTCATTGAGCTCATGCCACTTGCGGTGCACACCTTCGGCCAGATCAGCGTAGTTCTCTTGGGACTTGGCCTTAGCGATGGCGCTCTTGATCTCGGACAGGCTGGCTGTTGCCCAGTCTGCGTTTGCCCGAGCTGGCGGCCGGTAGCTGGCCTCGTTGTCTTTGGGTGCGGCTCTTCTGCAGTGAGCTGGTGATGCCGTGCGCCGTTGCCGTTCGTGGTCGGACGGTGGATCGTCGTGTTCCAGGACGTGGTCTTGGAGGCGGCGATGGTGTCGTGGCTGGAGGAGCTTGATCGGCGGGAGACTGCCGCGCGGGAGGAGATCGCCGAACTGCGGGACCAGATCGAGGAGTTGACCAGCCGTCTGGCTGAGCGGGAAGACGTGCTGTCCCGGCTGCAGATCACGCGGGAGACGATGACCGAGATCCTGGCCGGCGACGATACGGTCTCGGTTGCCGGGGCGGAAGCGGACGCGGGCGAGGCGGAGATGGAGGAGCCCCGGTTGCCGGCGGGCTCGCCGGTCGGGGTGCGGCTGGTGCCGCAGTGGACGCCCGGGCTGGCCGTGGGGGTGCTGCCGGGTCCGTACCGGGACATCGTCGAGGTTCTCCAGGACGCGGTGCATCCGATGCGGGCGCATCACCTGTGTGCCGCGCTGGGCCTGTCGACGGACAAGAGCAAGGTGGAAGGCTTCCGGTCGAAGTTGAAACGGCTGGTCGGGCGGGGCTGGCTGACGGAGGAGGGGCCGGGGCTCTTCACGCCGCGTGAGGCTCTGGCGGCGGGCGGGGATGCGCCGGAGCAGGCCGGGTCCTCCGCCGTGCGCCGCCGCGCCGATGTGGGGTCGGGCTCTCGTCCCTAGCGTCGAAGGTGCCACCCATTCGTCCGCCCGAAAAGCGAGAGCCCGATGACCGCAGGCTATGCAGCCGCCGCGGCGGCTGACCTCTTTGACCGAGCCGCTTCTTTCCTCACTTGTCTCATCGATTCCCTCTCCCGTCCCGAAGCTCTGCTCCTGCCCCATGAACGGGTGGAGGAGGACGCCGAGAACGGGGCGAGGGAGCTGGCCCGTCTCCTCCTGCAGGGCCACTTCGACCTGCGTGCCCGCCGGGAGGAAGCCGAACTGGCGGCCCTCGCCACCGGCGGCCGGGCCCAACTGGCTGCGGGCCGGACCCGGCTGGAGAAAGGCCACCGGCGCCAGCTGGCCACCGTGGTCGGGCCGGTGACTGTCACCCGGTGCGCGCTGCGCGCACCGGGCCTGCCCAACCGCTATCCGGCCGACCAGGTGCTGGGGCTGCCGCGCGAGCGGCACAGCCTGGGACTTCGGCGTCTGGTCGTGCTGGAAGCGGTCCGCGGCTCCTACGACCACGCCCTGGAGGCGATCGAACGCCGTTGCGGGGCGCGGGCGGTGGGCAAACGCCAGGCCGAACAGCTCGTGCGGGCAGCCGCGGTGGACATCGCCGCCTTCTATGCCACCCGCACCCCTGACCCGGCAGCGAGCACGACACTGCTGGTGCTCAGCGTCGACGGCAAGGGGATCGTGATGCGCCCGGGGCATCTGCGGGAGGCAACAAGGAAGGCGGCGGAACGGGCGACGCGCACGTTCCGCACCCGTCTGTCCGCCGGGGAGAAGACCTGCCGCAAGCGGATGGCCACGCTGGCCGTCGTCCACGACGCGGATCCGGCCGTGCGCCGGCCGCACGACATCATCGCCCCGCCCGGCGGCCGCACCACCCACCGCACCCCGCGCAAGGGGCCCAAGGCCCGCGCGAAGTGGCTCACCGCCTCGGTCCAACACGACGCCGACCAGGTCATCGCTGCCGCGTTCGACGAGGCACAAGCCCGTGACCCGCAGCACCGCCGGTGCTGGGTGGTCCTGGTCGACGGTGCCGCCCACCAGTTGGAGTTGATCCACGCGGAGGCCGCCCGCCGCGGCGTCACCATCCATGTCGTTCTCGACATCGTCCACGTGATCGAGAAGTTGTGGGCAGCCTCGCGGTGCTTCCACACCGCCACCGATCCGGACGCCGAGACCTGGGTCGGCACCCAGGCCGCCCGGATCCTGGCCGGCGACGCCTCCGGCTCCGTCACCGGCATCCGTACTCAAGCCGACCGGCTGGGCCTGTCCGCAGACCAACGGGCCGCGGCCGACCGGGCCTGCCGCTACCTGGAGAACAACGCCGCCCATCTCCACTACGACCAGGCACTCCAGGCGGGATGGCCGATCGCCAGCAGCATCGTCGAAGGAGCAGCACGTCATCTGGTGGCCGACAGGCTCGATATCACCGGCAGCCGGTGGACCGTCCCCGGAGCCGAAGCCGTCCTGACTCTCCGGGCCCTCATCAGCAACGGCGACTTCCCGCAGTACTGGACCTTTCACACCCGCAGAGAACGCGAACGCCTCTACCTCCGGCCCGACCAGCACAACAACGAACTCCCGGCCTGACCGGCGAGCTCACTTCAGAAGAGCCGCACCCGTTGTCTTTTCGGCCTTCGCCGAAGGCCGCTGAATCCGTCATGGCCGCTCCAGAGGCAGGGCCGGAAGCACCTAAATTGTAGGCGCTCTTCCAGCAAAGACGCATTTGCGTGCCTTGTGGTTCGCCAGAGGGGACATCAGCTGACGGCCGCAAGGGGGCATCGGCCTTTCACATCCGTACGTCTCTCGCTCTCCACCTCCAGCTCGACGGTGTCGATGCCGGGGCCTACGTGGCAGATCCCGAAGGGGTAGGCGGTGAAGTCGCTGCCGAAGTCGAGGATCTGGTGGAAGAGGTCCACCTCGAAGCGGAGCTGTTCACCTGACACAGCCGGGATCGGGAGCTACCCGGCGCGCAGTTGGGAGCGGGCCTGGTCGTACGTCTCGTTGGTGTAGAGACGGCGGCAGTCGGCGCGACAGATGATCTGGTCACGGCGCATCAGGAGGTCCTGGTCCCCGTACCGGAACACACTCCCGCCGCAGAGACACCCTCGCCAACCTGATCATCAGCATGCACCGGCGCCTCGTTCCACACGTCCGAACCGGCACCCATCCGCATTGACCAGAGATGTTGGACCCCGAGTCCGAGGCATCGTCCGAGGCTGGGGATGACGCCGCTACTGGGCAGCAACGATCCGCTGGAGCAGTCTGGTCGCTGGGCGTCGACTGCACAGGGGGAACTCAGTGTTGCTGGATCAACTGGTCACGCTGCTGGCGGTGGGAGTCGGTGCCGCTGGCTCATACGCCACCACGACGCTCACCGAGCGGGCGCGGTGGCGCCGGACGCAGACTGAGCGCTGGCATGAAAAGAAGTTCGAGGTGTACGCGCGATACGGGAATGCGCTCAAGGAACAGATCTGGATCACTCAGCGCATCGGTGCGGCGCTGGGCTACGCCCACGTCGTGGATCCGCTGGAACCGGCCGAAGGACTGTCTCTACTCGCCGAAGCCGAAGCGCGCCGGGCGGCACATTGGGAAGGTGTACTGCTGGTCGGGGACGTCGGAACCGTCACAGCGGCACGGTCATGGCACGAGGCCATCTGGATGCTGGAACTGCATGTGCGAGAGCAGAGGCACAGTACGGAGGCGTGGATCCGCGACTCGCAGCGGGTCAGCCAGAGACGTGACATGTTCTACATCTCTGCCCGGCGCGACCTGGGGGTGGCCGGTCCCCCACCTCCGTCCGGGAACTGGCCCCGTGATTGGCAGCAGTCCGATGGGACTGCCAGCTGAGGTCAGTGGCCTGGCCGAAGTGCGGCCAGGCCACTCGCCGTCGTGGTCGCGGAGACGAGTCGGCGCCATCGCCGAGCGGCTGGGCGGTCATCGCGCTGGCTCGGCATGCTGCGGCGCTCCCTCCGCCGGGTCGGCTGCTATTACGCCGTAATAATCGCTACGGTCGTTGGGCGTGGAAATACAAGAGTCCCCTGCCGGTGTGGCAGGGGACTCAGCAGCCGGGGACCGTCAGGGCGTCGTGCTGGCACCGTGGGTTGCGGTGGCCTGGCTGTGGAGCTGGTTCAGCAGCACCAGCATCTTCTCGAAACCCATGACGTCCTCACCGAACCCTGATCCGGAACATCGAAGGGCCTGTTTCCCTTGGGTGGGAAACAGGCCCTTCGCGCGCACGGCAGGCTCAACTGGCAGCTGCGATGTGACTGTCCCTGTGTTCGATGAGCAGGCTCAACATTGTGCTGAACTCTTCCGGCGGCATCCTGTTGATCAGATACATGGCGGCGTCCACGCCGTCCTCGTAGGGGAACCGCTTCGGCTGCTTTCCCTCGATCTGGTCGTCGCCAGCTGGGGCGTCGTTGTGGGGGCGCGGCTCAGGAACCGACTGAGCAGGTTCTCGATCACCGGTGGTGTGTGCCGTCCCGAGGCTCGAAGGCTGCTCATCTGACACCTCGTCCTCTATTACGTCGTAATAGCTGTCGGACTTCTGGGGGTCGTGTCCAGTGGAGGCGCCACTCTTCGCCGGCTTCTTCGGGCTGCGTTCCCGCTTCTCCGCTTCCTTGCGCGCGCGCTCCGCCTTCAGTTCCGCCAGAGCCGACTCCTGTTGCGCGGCGGGCTTGTTTCCCACGGCACGCAGCAGGTCGATGGGCTCTTCACCGATGCGGGCCTGGAGTTCGGGTGTCAGGTTGAGTAGGGCGAGGCGTTGTGACACCCACCCCTGCGAGCGGTGCAGTCGCTTGGCGAGGGCGGTTTGGCTGCCATGGATGGACAGCAGGCGGTGGAGGGCGCGGGCTTCGTCGAGTTCTTCCAGATCGTTGCGGTGGATGTTGGCAACGAGGGCGGATTCGAGGACTTCCTCGGGGGTGGAGCCCTCGTCGTCGCTGACCATGACCTTGACCGTGGCGAGTTGCGCTTCGCGGGCGGCGGCAAGGCGGCTGCTGCCGTCGACGACCACGTGGGTGGAGTCAGGGTCGAGGTCGGCTTCCCGCTCTGGGTTGGCCTTGATGTAGGCGTCGCGGTTCATGACCGTGATCGCCTGCTTCTGGCCGTGTGTCTTCAGACTCCCGGCTAGGTCGGTGAGGTCACCGAGGGCGGAGCGGGGGTTGTCGGGGTTGAGGCTGATGCGGTGGACCGGGAGTTCGGTCGGCGCGGCGATTCCCTCGGTGGGTACGCCGGTGGCGGCGGCGACCGCCTGGCGGCGTGCGCTGATGCCCTGGTTCTGGCCGCCGAAGCGTCCTGCGCCGAGCTTGTCGGCCTTGTTGCTCATGAGATCTCCCGGGCCAGTGCGCGCATGCCGATCGCCTGCTGTGATTTGGGGGCGTAGGACAGCAGGGGCTGCTTCATACGGACGGCCTCCTTCTGTTCTTTGAGGTCTCCGATGAGTCCGACGACGCGTGGATCTTTTATGTCGACCCAGCCCTGGAGGGAGGAGGTGGCGATGTAGCCGCGGCGGCCGTCGTAGAGGTTGACGACGATGCCGAGGTAGTTGATGTCGATCTGCAGGTCGCCGCGCAGGTCGCTGATCTGGTTAGTGAGGAGTTCGTAGGCGTCGGCTGAACTGTCCTCGGCCTGCACGACGATGAGGGCGCCGGACTGGCCGGGCGTCTCGCCGTCGCGACGGCGGCCGTAGTAGGCGGCGGCGTCCATGCTGAGGCCGAGGCTGGGCGGGCAGTCGACCAGGATGACGTCGTAGTCGGCCTCGAGCGGGGCAAGTGCCCGCTCCAGGGCTGCTTCCCGGGCACGCACTGCGGAGAGCCGCACGTCGAGAAGGAAGGCGTCGTTGCAGGCGGGCAGCAGGTGGAGGCGGCCGTTGAAGTTCTCGTCGTCGATGGAGACGATGAGGTCGCGGAGGTCGCCCTTGGGGTCGCCGGCCATGTGGTTGGTGAGGCTGTCGCCGTTCATCGGCAGGGGAGTGGCGCCCAGTTGGTTGGTGAGGTGGCACTGCGGGTCGAAGTCGACAAGCAGGACCCTCAGTCCGAGCCCGGGCAGGTCTTCGACGTTGTGCGTGGTGTCGGTGTCGTCGCCTGCGGCGGCCGCGAGTTGCTTGGCGATGCGGACACGGTGCAGGGTGCCGGGGTCCTCGGCGAGAGCTTCGCCGGTGCCCGCGGTGATGGCGGTCTTGCCGACTCCACCCTTCTGGTTGCAGACAACGATGCGACGGGTGATCGCGGGCCGTGCGATGTCCGGGGCCGGGTTGGAGTCCAGCCACAGCTTCACGGACTGGGCGAGGCCTTGGATGACGGAGAGGCGGCGGTCGGTGACGACGCGTCGGAACTCCTCCCACTGGCCCTCGGGGAGGAAGGTGGAGAACGAGTCGGCGCCCGCGGTGTCGATGCTGGCGGGGACTGATGCGAGGTTGCACCAGTCGCTGATGCCCTGTTCGACGGCGGTCTGGATCTCGATGCCGCGCTGGGCTGCTCTGATTTTGAGGTCCTGCCGGAGCCATCCCGGCAGTTTGGAGACGACCTTCTCGCGGTCGCTGGAGGTGGCTGGCGAGGTCATGGAGGACACCTTACTAACGCGTATGATCGTTCGCGTCATCGACACGTTAGTTAGTGCAACTTCCTCTGGTTGGCCTGCCACCTGACGTCGCCTCAACTATTACGACGTAATAGCTGAGCTCCGGGGCACCGCTCGCCCCAGCCGCTATTACGCCGTAATAGCTCGGCCCGGCGAGCCGCCCTCCTCTGGCTCCCTGCTACCGCTGCCCTCGCTCAGCAACTGGGCAGTCTCAGTCACCGCTGAGCAACGAGGCGAGCGGGCGGCGGCGTTTCGCCGTAGCGGTTTCACCAACCCGGGCATCCCTGAGAACGCTCTGAAACCGCGCTGAATGAGGGGTCGTTCACGCTCTGCGGCATGACGACGACAGCCTCGCCAGGGGCAGCAGACGGGGAGCGGATCACCATGCACGGCCTGCGACTGATCCGTCGGCACGCGGCGGCCTTCGGGCGTTTCGCCGGGCTGGGCAGCGGGGTCACCCTGGCGGCCTCGGCGGCCCTGGTCCTACTCGCGCAGTGGATGCCATGGATTGCGGCGAACGCGCTGACCACCGTCGTCTCCACGGTAGTTGCCACCGAACTGCACGCCCGCGTCTCGTTCGACCACGGACACCCCGGTCTGGCCGGCCACCTGAAGAGCGCGGCCACCATCGCCGCTGGCTGGCTGGTCACGTCCGCCGCGGTCGGCTCGCTGGCCGCGCTCCGTCCCGGCGCCGGTCTCGTGCTGCAGCAGACGGTGTACCTGTCGGCCACCGCGCTCGTCGGTATCGGCCGCTATCTCGTACTGCGTCTGACCGTGTTCGCGGAGCGCACTCCGCAGCCCCGGACAGACGGCGACGTCCGGTTGCGGGCCGCGTACGACGCGGCGGCTTGAGGGCCGACGGGAAGTGCGGGTCGGAGCCAAGCGGGCGGAGTGCCCCGTAGAGCCCGCTGCTGCAGGAGCTGTCCCAGCAGGAGCAGCCAGTCTGATACGGCGGACATCGAGTCGCTCGACGTGCACTCGGCTGCAGAGCAACGGCCCGGAAACGCGAAAAGGCCCGGCTCCCCGCGGTGAACGCAGGGAGCCGGGCCTTCTGTTGCCCAGACCTGGCACCGCGACAGGTGTCAGGCCGGGTGACGTGTCAGTGGCGGTGTCCGGGCCAGGCGGTGGCGAGGGCGGCGGCGTCGGGTTGGTCGCTGTTGATGAGGATGCGCCATGCGGTGTCGCACAGTTCGCGGGTCCAGCGTTCGCCGGCGGTGTTGGTGTAACTGCCTGCCGGTACGTACTGGTTGAGGTACTCCCACAGCTGGGGGCGGTGGCCGTCGAAGAACTTCAGGAGGTACTGGGCGAGGTAGCTGCCGTCGCCCTTGAGGAGGTGATCGATGCCGGCCTGCATCTTGGTGATCAGGTAGCCGTCGCCGGTCGGCTTGGGGTCCGTCTCGTTGCTGATCTCGTCGACGCGGGTGCCGTTGGTGTCGACGTTGTTCCAGAAGGCGATGTTGTCGCGGCCGGGCAGGGGTGCCAGGAGGCGGATGAGGTGCTGCAGGTCGGGGTCGTCGGGCAGTTGGGCGGCGCTGTTGGGCACTGCGGCTCCTTGGTGTTGGTGTGACGGGGTGCGGGGTTCAGTCGGCCTGGTGCAGGACGTCGATCATGTGGGTGGCGTTGGAGCCCATGGGCATGCGGTTGGTTTTGGCGAGACCGGTGCGCAGGGTGAGGCTGTCGCCGAAGTGGGCGAGGTCGGTGTCGGGTGCGGTGGCGATCAGGGCGACGCTGACGGGGCCGCCGTCGGTGACGATGCGTTCGGCGAGGCGGGTGGCGTCGATGTTGTCGGCGAAGAGCTGGTGGGCGTCTTCGAGGGCGATGAGAATGCCCTGGCGTTGCGGGGTGGGGTCGGGGAAGCGGCCGCGTTTGGTGCGGGAGTCGATGACGCGTACGGCCTCGCGCAGCAGCAGGATGCTGTCGCGGGGGTTGGTGGCCACCTTGGTGGCGATGTCTTCGAGGAAGCCGGGGAAGTGGTGGCGGTCGGTGGGGTCGGCCATCCAGATGGCGAACTTGGGCTCCATGCTCGCTTCGACCAGGACGATCCGCAGGACGTTGCTCTTGCCGATCTGTTCGGGTCCGAAGATGAGGCCGTGCTCCATGCCGGTGCCGGGGGTGTTGAGCTGCCAGTGGGCGACCATTCCGTCGGCGCCTTCGCCGATCCGGAAGCGGCCGGTGGCCGGGTCGTAGGTGGGGCCCTTGAAGCGGACTTCGTCGGGAACGCCTTCGTCCGGGTCGGGTTCGGCGTCGATCTCCTGGAGCGTCTGCTCGAAGTCGCGTTGGGCGTCTTCGGCGATGGAGGGCGCCATCGCCCCGAGCGTCGACACGGTGGTGGTGTAGGTGCAGTAGGCGAGCAGGCGACGCCGCTTGCGGTCGTCGCCTGCGGCGCCGGCGTCTAACACCACCTGCGCGGCCCGCTCGCACAGGTCGGCAGCGCGGGCATCCTGACGGGCGCGCTCGGGGTGGTTGCTCTGATGGTCGGCGGCGGCCTGCTGGGAGGCACGGCCGGCGGCGCGGATCCGCTCGAAGTCGGCGTCGCATTCCACGATCAAGAGTTGGGCGTAGTTGATCTGGACGGCTTTGGCATGCGCGACCATTTCGGGTTCGCTGTCAGTGCCGACGTTCACACGGGGCCGCCGTCGGCCTCGTACAGCACGCAGTTCGCGGCGAGCATCCACGCCTTGCGGGTGTCCTTCTCCGCTTGGCTCTTCTCTTGGGCCATGGTGTTCCCCTTCACGATGTGCCGTGCGAGCCGGACCGGAGTCGGCGCGGCCGGCACGGTGGGCGAGTTGTCCTGGGCACGATCAGGGAGCGTCCTGATCGTCGTGGGTGGACTGGCCGTCGTCCAGATGGCCACGGCCCTGGTTGACCGGATCAGGACGCCCAGGTAGCGGGCGCGCCGTGGTCGGGGTTGGGGACGTCGGCGGCGGTCGTCGCGGCGGCGGGATGCCGCATGCCGGTGATCGGGATGGCGCCGGGTGCAGTGGGGGTGCCCAGACCACGCGCCAGGTGTCTTCCCACTCACAGCCGCACGGATCCGGGTGCGGGTGCCGTAGGAAGACGCCGTGCGTGAGCACGGCGCGCGGGATGCGGGGGATGAGGTCCGCTGGGTCGTCTCCTGGGTACGTGTGGAGGGTGCGCCAGCCGTACACGCGGTCCATGTACGCGGCGGCGCCTTCGATGACGTCAGCCCACCTGTGGTGCCCGAGCAGGACGAACGCGGCCGGAGTGGGGCCCTCGTCGTTGTGGGTTCCGGTGCCGGTGACGTACAGCCCGCGGTAGTCGATGAATCCGTTGTCGGTGGCGTCCTTGCCGTCGGGCGTCCATATGCCTTCGGCGGGGATCATCGTGCCGTCGTCGGTCTCGCTGGTCTCGATCTCGTACAGGACCGTGGTCACCATGGGGTGCTCACGTCCTCGAGGAGGGCCGCCAGGAGCTCGCAGGCGTCGGCCTCGTACGGGTCGTTGTAGGAGGCGTGGTCGCTGACGTGGAACAGCGTGTCCTTCGCGGTGACCGTGTACCCGGGCATGACGGTGGCCGCCTTGCCCTCCAGTTGCGTGTTGAGGCGGTCCGCGTCACGGGAGGCGAGCCAGGTCTGGGTGTACGGGCCCATGCGGAGCAGGATGCGGCCGGAGTTGTCCTTCCGGCGGGCTTCGACGTGGACGGCGTAGTGCGCCAGGCCCATGCCGACGTCGTCGGGGAGGTCCAGGTCCGCCGCGGCGTGGGTGAGCGGTGCGAAGGCCGGGTTCCACACTCCGAGGATCTTGTCCGTCTCGCAGCGCAGCCAGCCCCTGCCGGTGTAGCCGAGTTTGTGGCCGTGGAGGTAGGCCGCGGCGTGCGGGGTGTCGGGGTGGACCAGGGAGACGGCGATCAGGTCGGGGCCATGGTCGTCGCCCGGGCGGGGTTGGGCCCTCTCTACGAACGGTCCGACGCGTACGGCGATGTCCCGGTAGAGGCCGGGCGTCCAGGGTTCCATGTCGCGCAGTGCGGCGAGCAGCGCGCGGACCTGGTCGACGGCGGCCTGGTCCTCGGGGGAGAGGGCGCCGGGTGCGTGGCCGCAGCGGCGGAATCGGGGGAGGGAGGGGCGCTTCATCGGATGGGTTCCTGTTCGCGGGTGGGCAGGGGGAGGACGAGGGCTTCGCGGTCTGGTGGGGTTCGGCAGCCGCCGGGTCCGGGGTGTTGTCGACGGGCCAGTGGTGCCGGCAGGCGGGTGAGGGGCAGACGTGTATGCGCTGTCCGGACTCGTGGTCGTAGTCCAGGGCGAGGCTGGGGCGCCCGCAGGCCGGGCAGCGTTGGAGGGGGCCGAGGTCCTGGGTGTGACCCTCCTGGGCGTACATCCAGGTGACGGGCAGGGCTCTGGGGGTGTCCTCAGTCGCGCTGCGGATCTGCCATTCGGTGCGGGTGGGGTAGGCGACGAACCGTGCCCAGCCGCGGGTGATGCTGTCGGCGAGGGTGTGCCCGTCGAAGGGGCGCAGGCGCTGGCCGCAGGTGTGGCGGTAGTAGGCGCTTGTGACGGCGAGGACTTCCCGCACGGGCGGGTGGGCGCTGAGGAGGAGGTCTCCGTCTTCGCCGAACTCCGTGACGAGCAGGCCTCGGTGGGTGAAGGTGACGTCGTGGCCGGACGGGATAAACGCCGGCTGGTCCATGTCGTAGTCGGCCTCAGGGGTGGTGGCGATCCCCCAGATCCCGATGCCGTCCAGGGTGGTGTTGAGCTGGTGGCGGGCGCCGTCGATGACCGGCTCGGTGCCCAGGGCGCGTGCCCATGCCGTGATGGCTGCCGTGTCGTGTTCACCGACGAGCAGGGTCAGGCTGTACTGGGGGCGGCCCGGCTCGGGGCGCATGCTGCTGGAGATCGCGAACCCGGCCAGCGGAAGGTCGGGGTGGTCCTCCAGGAGGCGCCTGCCGACGGCGATCTGCCCGCGCTCTCGTGTACCGCTCCAGCTGCGCCAGCAGCAGTTGGGCGTGCTCCGGTAACGGTGGACTGATGGGCATCTGGGGCTCCTTGAAGATGAAGGGGGAGCGCCGCGCCCGCAGGATGGCGGGCGCGGTGCTCCGGGTTGTGTGGCTGGTG
>Ga0307516_10004199_pt1 | contig 17946 bp, 16 predicted proteins | sample 19_EM_MG_FD_203310 | JGI IMG/M metagenome (GOLD analysis project Ga0307516, IMG submission 203310) | Populus trichocarpa ectomycorrhiza microbial communities from riparian zone in the Pacific Northwest, United States - 19_EM | ecosystem: Host-associated > Plants > Roots > Unclassified | place... | reverse complement strand
CCGCGTTCGAAACCCTGAGCCTGCATGCGGGACAGCATCCAGACCCCGTGACCGGCGCCCGTGCGGTCCCGATCTATCAAACCACCTCCTATGTGTTTCAGGATGCGGATCACGCGGCCTCGCTGTTCAATCTGGAACGCGCCGGGCACATCTATACGCGTATTTCCAACCCGACCACGGCCGTGCTCGAGGAACGGCTGGCGGCGCTGGAGGGCGGCGTCGGCGCGGTCTGCACCGCGAGCGGCATGGCCGCGATGCATCTCGCGATCGCGACGCTGCTCAATGCCGGTGATCACATCGTCGCCTCCGCGTCCCTGTACGGTGGCACCATCAATCTGCTCGCGCACACCCTGCCCCGTTTCGGCATCACCACTACATTCGTCAAGCCGCGCGATCACGACGCGTTCCGTTCGGCCATCACTCCGCGCACGAGGCTCGTGATCGGCGAGACCATTGGCAATCCCGGCCTGGAGGTGCTCGACATCCCAAGGGTCGCCGAGATCGCGCATGTGGCAGGCGTTCCGCTCCTGATCGACAACACCTTTGCCACCCCCTATCTCAGCCGTCCCATCGAGCTTGGGGCCGACATCGTCATGAACTCCGCCACCAAATGGCTCGGTGGGCACGGCATTGCGATCGGCGGCGTGATCGTGGACGGCGGCCGCTTCGACTGGCGCGCCTCCGGCAAGTTCCCGGTGCTGACCGAACCCTACGCCGGCTATCACGGGCTCGTTTTCGACGAGCAGTTCGGCGCCGCGGCGTTCATCATGCGCGCCCGCACCGAAGGCCTGCGCGATTTCGGCGCCTGCCTGTCGCCGACCAACGCCTTTCAGCTGCTTCAGGGCATCGAAACGCTGGGCGTCCGCATGGACCGGCACATGCAGAACACCGCGGCCGTGCTCGATTTCCTCAGAGACAACAAGGCGGTCGGCTGGGTGCTGCATCCCTCGCTCGAGAGCCATCCGGATCATGCACTGGCCAAGCAGCTGCTGCCACGCGGCGCCGGCTCCATCGTCAGCTTCGGCATCAAGGGCGGGCGCACGGCCGGCCGCAAGTTCATCGAGTCGTTGCGCCTGATCAGCCATCTCGCCAATGTCGGCGATGCCAAGACGCTGGTGATTCATCCCGCCAGCACCACGCACCAGCAGATGGACGCGGCGCAGCTCGCGGCCGCCGGCATCGGCGAGGAACTGGTGCGACTGTCCGTCGGCATCGAGGCGGCTCAGGATATTACCGATGATCTCGGACAGGCGCTGCGCGCCTCGCAGAAGGCTTGAGCCATGAAGCTGTCAGTCAACGGCCGCGAGGCTTTCGCGGCGACCGGCGGCCGGGATTTCGATGCATCCTTGCCCGCCGTGGTCTTCCTGCACGGCGCCGGCTTCGATCATTCGGCGTGGGCGCTGCACAGCCGGTGGTTCGCGCATCACGGCTACGCCGTGCTCGCACCGGATCTTCCGGGTCACGGACGTTCGGCCGGCCCCGCGCTGCGCAGCATCGGCGAGATGGCGGAGTGGACGGTTGCCCTGCTCGCCGCCGCGGGAGCGGAGGAGGCGCATCTGATCGGCCATTCCATGGGATCATTGATCGCATTGGACGCAGCAGCCCGGCATCCGCAGAGGGTCTCGGCGCTGAGCCTGATCGGGACCACCGCGGCGATGACCGTCGGTCCCGACCTGCTCAGGGCCGCGGAAGCGAATGATCAGGCGGCCATCGACATGGTCTCGATATGGGGCCTGGGCTTTCAGGCCGAACTGGGCGGAAGCCAGGCGCCTGGCTTGTGGATGCATGGCGGCGCCCAAAGCACGCTGCAGCGCTGCCAGCCCGGCGTCCTGTTCAACGATCTCTCAGCCTGCAACGCCTATCAGGATGCCCTTTCGTCAGCCGCGCGTATCACGGTGCCGACCACTCTTGTTCTCGGCGAGCGGGACATGATGACGCCGGCCAAGGCCGGCAAAGCGCTGGCGGCGGCGATGCCGCATTCCCGCACGGTGATCCTGCAAGGCGCCGGCCATATGCTGATGACCGAACGGCCCGACGCAGTGCTCGCAGCGCTCAGGCGTTGACCGGTTCGGAGCCGCCCTTGAATTCATCTTCGGATAGTCAAATGAAGCCCTTCCAAGTCTCCGGCGCGATGAAGCGTCCCGATGGACTGAACAGCATCAACGCGCTCGACCTGCGCCGACGCTGGCGGGCCGGCGAAGAGGTCGCCCTGCTGGATGTCAGGGAGGAAGGTCCCTACTCGCTCGCGCATCCGTTCTTTGCGGTTTCGCTGCCGCTGTCGCAGATCGAACTGCGCATTCTCGACCTGATCCCGCGCATGAGCGCGCCGATCGTGGTCTATGACAATGGCGAGGGCTACGCGCAGCGCGCCGCAGCGCGCATCTCGGCGATCGGCTATTCCGACATCTCGATCCTCGACGGCGGTCTTGAGGCCTATGCCAGGGACGGCGAGGTGTTTCGCGATGTCAACGTGCCGAGCAAATCATTCGGCGAACTGGTCGAGGCGATCCGCCACACGCCGTCGCTCTCGGCCGACGAAGCCAAGGACCTGATCGAGCGCGAAGCCGATCTGGTGGTGCTGGACGCCCGTCGCTTCGAGGAATACCGCACCATGAGCATTCCACGCGGGGTCAGTGTACCCGGCGGCGAGCTTGCCTTTCGCGCGCGGGAAATTGCGCCTTCGCCAGCCACCACCATCATCGTCAATTGCGCCGGCAGGACGCGCAGCATCATCGGCACGCAATCGCTGATCAATGCCGGCGTTCCAAACAGGATCTTCGCGCTTCGTAACGGCACCATCGGATGGACACTCGCCGGCCACAACGTCGAACGCGGCAGAACCGAGCGCGTCCTGCAGCGTCCGCAGGCGACCTATCCCGCGGCGCTATCGGACGCGACGGCCTGGGCCACCCGCGTCGGAGTCGCTGTCCTCGACCGCGCGACCTTTGACCGCTTTCGCAACGAGGCCCATGCGCGGACGCTGCATCTCCTCGATGTGCGCACGCCTGAGGAATATGCGACGGCGCACCCACCGGGCTTTGCCTCGGCGCCGGGCGGCCAGCTGGTACAGGCCACGGACGAATGGGTCGCGGTGCGCGGCGCGCGGCTCGTGCTGTTCGACGATGACGGGATTCGCGCCCGTATGGCCGCGTCCTGGCTGGTGCAGATGGGCTGGGACGCCGGCGTGGTCGGGCCGGATGTCATCGAGGCGTCCGACGCAGGCAGTCCCGCGCCGCGTCGTCCGGTTCTGCCCGATCCAGCTACGGCGACAATCGATGTCGCGGACCTTGCACGAGATCGCGATCGCTGGACGGTCGTCGACCTCTCGCGCAGCCCGGCCTACGCCAAAGGCCGCATTCCGGGCGCGCATTTCATTCTCGCATCGCGCTTTGTCGACGACCTGCCACGTCTGCCCGGCGATGGTCCGGTCCTCCTGACCAGCCATGACGGCGCGGAAGCCCTGTTTGCCCTCGCCGATGCCTCGGCCGCGACACAGCGCGACGTGTTCGTGCTCGCCGGAGGAACGCAAAGCTGGATCGAGAGCGGCCGGGCGCTGGAGCAGGATCATCAGTCCTGGATCTCCCGACCCGACGACATCTACAAGCGCCCCTACGAGGGCACGAACAATGCGACCGAGGCCATGCAGGCCTATATCGATTGGGAGCTGCATCTCGTGGCTCAGCTCGCCAACGATTCCGTCTCCAACTTCCACGTGGTGTAGATCTTGATGCCCTCGTCGCCGCCCGCCCGCCCGGCGACGTCAAGATGAGTTGGCCTTCCTTGCCGCGATTCGCTGCAGCGCCCAGCGGGCATTTTTCCTGACTTCCGGATCCGGGTCATTTGCGACCAGCACGAGATATGGTTCGGCCGCAGGATCGGCGATCTCGCCAAGTGCCGCCGCGGCTTCCTTGCGCAGATTCGCCTGATCGTGCGTGATGCAATTGCCGATCGGCCGGACCGCGCGATCGACCTTCATCTTGCCGAGGCTTCGAATGGCCTTCAGCCGCACCTGCCAGAACTCGTCCGCCAGTCCGGCAATCAACCGGTCCGCCGCCATCAGCCCGTTGGCATTCGAGCCCAGCGTCTCGGCGGCCATTTCCCGAACCATCCAGTCATTATCCTGAAGCGCCCGCGTGATTGCTTCCGCCGCCGGCTTCAAATGGGAGAACGCCAGCGCGCTGACCGCCGCGCGCCGGACATGCGCGTCCGGATCGCCCGCGGACGCCGTCAGCGCCGGAATCGATTCCTCCAGCTTCAGAAAGCCGATGACACCGATCGCCTGGACGCGTACGGCGGGGTCGGCGTCCTGCAGCGCCTCGAGCGCCGGCTTGAGCGTATCCTTGCGCCGCAGCTCCTTCAGGGCCCGCAACGCGCCCATGCGCACGAAGGCATGCCCATGCCGGACCAGCGGCAGGATTGCGTCTGCGCAAGCGGGGTCCTTGAATTCCGCCATGCTGTCGGCCGCGGCCGAAGCCACCGCGGGTTCGGGATCGACCAGCAGCTGCGTCAGCGCGCTCGCGGAGTCCGGGCCGTCGAATTCTCCAAGCGCCATCGCGACTTGCTGTCGCACGCCGGCATCGGGATCGGCGACCATGCGAGCCAGCAGCGGCACGGCCCCCGGATCGCCGGAATGGCCGAGCGCGATGATCGCGACGCGGCGCTCGGCCGGATCGGCGGCCTCCAGGCGCTCGTCGGCGCCATCGAGATCGTCATAGGATTCGAACGGGCCCGACATGGCTACCTCAGCAGATAGGGAATGGTCACGGTGACGGCGCCGGTCGGGCAATCGGCCTCGCACGGCATGCAGTACCAGCATTCGTCGTAGGCCATATAGGCCTTTCCGGTCATGTCGCTGATACGAAGCACGTCGAGCGGACAGACGTCGACGCACACGGTGCATCCCTTGTCGGCGATGCATTTGGCATCGTCGACCACGACCGGCACGGATGTCTGATGGGTGGCGAGAGGCATGTTGCTAGGCTCCTGTTGCTCTGATCGTCACGCGCTGGCGCGAATCCGCTGCTTGTCGTAGAGGTCCTTCTCGTCATCCGCGACCGGAACCACATAGGGCTGCACATCACGCTTCTCGCTGGTCATCCTGCCGTCCTTCTTGCTGAGCAGGGTGTGGCAGAACCAGTTCTCGTTGTCCTTCTCGGGAAAATCGGTCCGCAGGTGGTAAAGACCCCAGCGGCTTTCCTCGCGATAGAGCGAGGCATGGGCGGCCATGTCGGCGCAGTCCACGATCGACTGCGTCTCGAGCGCACGTAGCAGTTCGTGGGCATTGCGCGCGATCATTCGCTCCGTCATGTCCTCGCGGACCTCGGCCAGCCGACGCTGGCCCAGCTCGAACTTGCGGGTGACCTTGGGCGGCTGCAGATAGTCGTTGACCAGCCGGCGGGTCTTGTACTCGATCTGGTTTGGCGGGATGCCGTCCTCGCGCCTGGTCGGCGCCATCACGCGCTCGCGCTCGCTTGCGACATCGGCGGACTCAAACTCCGCGAAATCGTGATGATTGGCAAACTCCATCGCGTCGGCGCCGGCGACCGCACCGTTGGTGAAGGCGCCCAGCATGTAGTTATGCGGTACGCTCGCCATGTCGCCGGCGGCATAGAGACCCGGCACCGTGGTCCGCGCGAATTCGTCGACGAAGACGCCGGACGCGCTGTGGCCGGAACAGAAGCCGATCTCGGAGATGTGCATCTCGATCGACTCCTTGCGGTAGTCGGTTCCCCGGCCCTTCTGGAACAGCCCGCGTGTCGGGCGTTCGACCTTGTGCAGCGTCGATTCGATCTCCTCGATCGTCTTGTCGTGCAGATGCTTGAGCTGAAGGAAGACCGGCCCCTTGCCCGACAGCAGTTCGTTGTAGAATTCGAGCATCATCTGGCCGGACCAGTAGTCGCACTCGATGAAGCGCGATCCCTCGTTGTTGGCCGTGTACGCACCGAAGGGACCGGCGACATAGGCGCAGGCCGGTCCGTTGTAGTCCTTGATCAGCGGATTGATCTGGAAACATTCGAGGTTCGCAAGCGCGGCACCCGCGTGATAGGCCATCGCGTAGCCGTCACCGGAATTGGCGGCATTCTCATAGGTGCCGAACATATAGCCCGAGGTCGGCAGGCCAAGCCGCCCCGCCGCTCCCATGCAGAGGATGACGGCCTTGGCCTTGATGACCAGAAACTCCGCGGTGCGGGTATTGACGCTGATCGCGCCCGCCACGCGTCCGTCGTTCGATATCAACAGGCGGGTTGCCATATAGCGGTTCGAGATCAGGATTCGGGCCCGGCGAAGCTGGCGATAGAGCGCCTTCTTCACGGTCTCGCCGTTCGGCATGGGAAGAACGTAGGTGCCGATGTGATGCACCTTCTTGACCGCGTAGTCGCCGTTCTCGTTTTTCAGGAAGCGGATGCCGAAGCTGTCGAGCTCCTCGATGATCCCGTAGCAATTCTGCGCGTATTTATAGACCGCCTTCTGATCGACGATGCCGTCGTTCGCAATGGTGATTTCCTTGGTATATTGCTCCGGCGTGGCGTAGCCCGGAATGACCGCGTTGTTCAGTCCGTCCATACCCATCGAGATGGCGCCGGAGCGTTTGACGTTCGCCTTCTCCAGGAGCACGACATTCGCCTTCGGATTTTTCTGCTTCGCCTTCAGCGCCGCCATGGGGCCCGCCGTGCCGCCGCCAATCACGAGCACGTCGCAGGAGACCTCCGAAAGTCCGTCGATCAACTCATCCATCGCCATCGTCCACTCCTGGTTCGCCAGCGCACCGGCTACGTCCTGCTAGATTTGTCGAGGTCTGCACGCGGCGATAGCAATTAGTTGTCGCAGGCGCGTGATTGCCGAAGTTTGGACCATTCGCCGCGATCGACGCCAATGATCTGAGCAACAAACAGGCAAGCCGGCCTCAACGCGCGACAAACGCCTTCTCGATCACGAAATGTCCGGGGTCGCTGTGATTGCCTTCCACAAAGCCGCGTCCGCTCAACATCGCGCGCAGCTCGTCCAGCATGCCGGGACTGCCGCACAGCATGACCCGATCGGTTTCGAGATCCAGCGCGGGGAGTCCGACGTCGGCGAACAGCTGCCCCGACTCGACCAGGTCGGTGACGCGGCCGCGATTGCGGAACGGCTCGCGGGTGACGGTCGGGTAATAGATCAGCCTGCCCTCGACCATGGGGCCGAACAGCTCGTCTTTCCGCAAGCTCTCGACAAGCTGCTCGCCATACGCCAGTTCGGACACCTGCCGGCAACCATGGGCGAGAATGACGGTCTCGTAAGTGTCATAGATGTCAGGGTCCTTGATGAGGCTTGCGAACGGCGCAAGGCCGGTACCGGTGGCCAACAACAGCAGCCGCTTTCCCGGGATCAGGTTTCCCGTGATCAACGTGCCCGTCGCCTTGCGGCCGACGAGAATCGTATCGCCCTCCCTGATCTTCTGCAGGCGCGACGTCAGCGGCCCGTCGGCAACCTTGATACTGAAGAATTCGAGCGCGTCCTCGTGATTGGCGCTCGCCATGCTGTAGGCCCGGACCAGTGGCCGCCCGTCGACCTCCAATCCGATCATCGCAAATTGGCCGTTCTGGAAGCGAAAGCCGGGATCGCGTGTCGCCGTGAAGCTGAACAGTTGCTCGGTCCAATGTTTCACGGACAGAACCGTTTCGGTCTGAAAAGTACTCATCAGTCTCTATGTCTCTCACCAATGCGGCCCGTGCGGATGCACGGTGAGATGACGTTTCGGCGGGACCCCGTCATCGCGCAACGCCGAACGTGGTTTCCCGGTCGATTAGTTTCTTATTTTCCGGCAATGCCTGCGGATCAAGAGTCGGTGGCAATTAGTTGCTATCGGTGCACGCTTGCGCGACGCTATCGTCCACGTTCCCTGATGGGAGGTCACATCGAGGCGATGGCTATGCAGATTGGGCCAACGGTCGTTGATTGCGAGGTGAGCCCGGATCTGGCCTCGCTGTCGCTGATCACAGCAAAAGGCCAACGCGCCGCGCTGTCCGCGGAACGGCTTCGCGTCGCCTGCAAGTGCGCCCACTGCATGCGCGCGCGCTTCGACGACCGCTTCCCGGAACACTTTCCGGGCATTGCGATCGTCCAGGTCACCGACCTCGGCTATGGCCTGAACATCGCCTTTTCGGATGGCCATAATCGCGGGATATACCCGAAACCATACCTCTCGGAACTCGCCGAAGCTTGATTTCATTGAACTTTCAGGCGCCGGCAACAGGCATTCTGGCACGAAGATTGCTGCTTTACGGATGACATGACGATCCGGAGGGCGGCAATGCTGCAGGGTGCTAGCGTGGTGCGTGGACATCCGCCTTCGTCGGCCGCCACAGCCGGGACGACCCCTTCCCTGCTGCTGACCGAAAGTCAGCAGGCGATCGGCGGCCCGCCGTCGCTGATGGACAAGCTCACGGCGCAAGAACGGGACACCGTCCTTAAGCAGGGGCGCCGGAAGGTTCTCAATCGCGGCCAGACATTGTTCAGTCAGGGCGCCAGGCACGACGGCATCTTCCTGATCGAGAGCGGCCGCATCCACGTCTTCTACACCTCGCCACTCGGTCGCGAGATCACGCTGGCCTATTGGCACGCCGGCAATTTCGTCGGCGGGCCAGAGGTTTTCGGCGGCGGCACACACCAATGGTCGGGCGTTGCGTCTACCAATTGCAGCGTGGTGCAACTCCCCGGGCGGGAGTTGCGGGCACTGGCAACGGAGATTCCAAATCTCGCCATCGGCCTGATCGAGGGACTGACTTTCAAGGGCAAGTGCTACTCCGCCCTGGCGCAGATGTTGGGCACCCGCTCGGTCACCCAGCGGCTGGCGCATCTTCTCCTTCATCTGATGGACCTTTACGGCGTGGAGGACCCCGAGGGCGTGGTGATCGCCGCCGCCTTCACCCATGCCGACATCGCGCACATGGTTGGCGCCACCCGGCAGTGGGTCACCATCAGCCTGAAGCGGATGCAGGACAAGCAGATCGTACGCACGAAACGGTCGCAGATCGTGGTCTGCCGACCCGACGTCCTCGAGACCATGCGCGGCCAGGCGTCGGACTAAGGCCGATGCTCACGCAATTGGCTTTGCTCGACGAAATTGCCCAACGACTGGGCATCCGGCCTTTCCCGGCAACTAATCGACCATGACCACAAGTCCGCGTTTGCCCGACGCGCCCGGTCGACCAATCATGGCAGCCTGAGCACATCCAACCACATGAGGATGAGAATGGTCCGCCACTTTCCCGCACTCTCGGCAGCGATGTTCGCAGCACTTCTGCTGGCGCAACCGGCAACCGCAGAGACCGTTACGATTGGCATCGGCACTCAGGATACCACGACCAACACGGCGACGGCAGGCACGATCGTTCGGCAACTTCATCTGTTGGAGAAGTATCTGCCGAAGGACGGCAAATACGCCAACATCAAGTTTGAACTGGAATGGCAGAACTTCACGTCCGGTCCTCCCGTCACCAACGCGATGATGGCGAACAAGCTGCAATTCGGCATGATGGGGGACTACCCGCTGGTCGTGAACGGATTCACCTTCGAGAGCAATCCGGAGAGCAAGAGTCGCTTGATCGCGGTCGCCGCCTACAGCCTGTCCGGCTCGGGCAACGGCATCGTCGTTCACAAGGATTCATCCTACTATGATCTGGCCGATCTCAAGGGCAAGCTGGTCAGCGTACCCTTTGGTTCGGCCGCTCACGGCATGGTCCTGAAGGCGATGCAGGACCGCGGCTATCCGGCGGACTTCTTCCAGTTGGTGAGCCAGAGCCCGGAGGTCGGCTCGACCAATCTGCAGGAGAAGAAGATCGACGCGCACGCCGATTTCGTGCCGTTCGCCGAGTTGCTGCCGTTTCGTGGATTTGCTCGCAAGATCTTCGACGGAGTCGAGACCAATCTGCCGACCTGGCACGGCGTCGTGGTTCGCACCGACTTCGCCGAGAAATATCCCGAGGTGGTGGTCGCCTATGTCAAGGCGATCATCGCGGCCGATCAATGGCTCCGCGCCGATCCCAAGCTTGCCGCCGAAAAAATCCAGGAATGGACCGGCATCAACAAGGAAGTCGTCTACATCTTCCTCGGCCCCAGCGGCAACATGACCACCGATCCAACGATCAAGCCCGCCTTGATCGATGCGGCCACGACCGACGTCAAGGTGCTGCAGAACCTCGGACGCATGAAGGAATTCGATCCGAAGAAGTGGGCTGACGACAGCTATGTTCGCAAGGCTTACGCCGAGATGAAGCTCGACTATGACGCCGAACTCGCCAGCACTGGGAATTATGAGCTTTCAGGCGAAGACAAGTTCTGCAAGAAGCCGATTTCCGATCCCCGCAAGGCGGGCGAGGTCTGGGTCGATGACGAGGGTATTCTACCGTTCAGCAGCGCGATGTGCACCCTCGGCGCCTATGCCGATTTCAAGGCCAAGGGCAAGAAGATCAACGTCGCCTATGTCTTCGACAGTGCGCGCGGCATCAAATTGTTCGCCGACCAGGCCTTCTTCGCCGTCATCGGCGGCGATATCGCACCGTTCCTGCTGAAGAAGGACGCGGAAGCCTACGCGGCCAAGACCGGCGGCAAGGTGCTGGGATTCGAAGAGGCGGTCAAAGCGGCGGTCAGCGGGGGCAAGACGTGAGTATGCCGGCTCTCATGCAACAGCCGGCGGAAGCAACGGCTCCCGAAACTACCGCCGGGCCGAACCCGGCCAGAGCGACGGCGCGGGAGCCGATCGGGTTCGGTGTCATCGCCGCGCGCTGGATGCGGCTCAACAGGGACCGCATCCGCGCGCTGCTGATCGGCGCGCTCTCGCTCGTGGCGTTTCTGATTGTCTGGCATCTCCTGACAAGATACCGCGTCGTGTTCTTCGTTCGCTTCACGAACGTGCCCTCGCCGCTCGCCGTCTATGACAGTTTCACGAGAGCCATCCACGATCCCAAATTCCTGATGCATGTGCTCCTGAGCTGTCGCCGGATCCTGCTCGGCTTCTCGCTCGCAGCCCTCATCGCAGTGCCGCTCGGCCTCGTGATGGGACGCTTCAAGCTGATCCATGAGGTGATCTTTCCGGTCGCGGAGGTCATGCGCCCGATCCCCGCCATCGCCTGGGTGCCGATGGCAATCATGCTGTGGCCGACCAACGAGCAGAGCATCGTCTTCATCACCTTTCTCGGCTCCTTCTTTCCGATCCTGGTGAACGCCTTGCACGGGATGGCGCTGGTCGATCCCGTACTGGTTCGCGCCGCGCGGTGCCTGGGAGCCCGGGAATTTGCGATTTTCCGCGAGGTCTACTTCCCCTCCGCCCTGCCTCACATCTTCACCGGGCTGACGGTCGGCATGGGCGTGGCCTGGGTCTCGCTGATCGCAGCCGAGATGATCTCCGGCCAATACGGCATCGGCTACTTCACCTGGGAGGCCTATTCGCTGGTGCAGTACGCCGACATCGCGCTCGGCATGATCGCGATCGGCGTGCTTGGGTTGGCGTCGAGCCTTCTGATCCGGGCCATCGGGCGGCTCGCCATGCCATGGGGACGCGCATGAACGAGGTCGCGACAAGGGCGCCGAAGGGCCGGATCGACGTCAGGAATTTTGCGCTGAGCTATGAAACGATCGACGGATCGGTCGAGGCCGTGGCCGACACCCAGATCCACGTCAATCCGGGCGAGTTCGTTTCGATCGTCGGTCCGTCCGGCTGCGGCAAATCCACTCTGCTGAACGCGGTCGCGGGCTTCCTCAAGCCGACCGCCGGCACGGTCACTGTCGATGGCGAAGCCGTCGACGGGCCGAGCGCGGAACGCGGCATGGTGTTCCAGCAATACTCGCTGTTCCCGTGGAAGACGGTCCGCGAGAATGTCGAATTCGGCCTGAAGATGCGCGGCATGGAGCGTTCGCAACGCGAGCGCGCGGCGCGCACGCTGCTCGGGTTGGCCGGCCTCGAGGCTTTCGAGAAGCACTATCCCGAGCGCCTGTCCGGCGGCATGAAGCAGCGGGTGGGCATCGTGCGGGCGCTGGCGACGGGGCCGAAGGTCCTGCTGCTGGACGAGCCGTTCGGCGCGCTCGACGCGCAGACCCGCGTCATCATGCAGCAGATCCTCACCAACATGTGGCAGCGCTTGAAGATCTCGGTGCTGTTCGTGACGCACGACATCGACGAGGCGATCTTCCTGTCGGATCGGGTCTATTGCATGACCGCGCGCCCCGGCTCGATCAAGGCCGAGATCGCGATTCCGCTGGAACGGCCGCGCCAGCAGCCAATGATGATGTCGTCGGAATTCCTGGCGCTGCGGCGGGGACTGATGTCGCTGATCCGCGAGGAAAGCCTGAAAGCGATGGGCGGTGAGATCACCGATCTCGGCATGCAGGGGCTGAATATCGAACTGCAGGGCCATTCGCTGGCGGACGTGCTCTGATCAGGACGTCCGGCGACGGACAATCTGTCATCGCCCTGCTTCCGGCGGTTCTCCGCGCGGCCGGATCATGATCCGATCAGATTGAATCGGATCATGATCTCATCTCGAGAATCGACCGGGAACGCTCTTGTGCTGACGCGCCCTTTCGGTCCCGGTCATGCCGCCAGCTAGACCGCCTTGGTCAGCGCGCCGTCGATGATGAGATTGGTCCCGGAGATGCGGCTCGCCACCGGGCTCGCGAGGAACACCACGCCGGCCGCGACCTCCTGCGGCGTCCCCATGCGGCCGGTCGGGTTCAACGACATCGCCGTCTTGTAGAGATCGGGCACGCCGCGCTCGATATTCTGCCAGATGCCACCCTCGAAATAGGTGTTGCCCGGCGACACCGCATTGACGCGGATGCCCTTGGCGATCAGCTGACTGCTGAGGCCCTTGGCATAATGGATCAACGCCGCCTTGAAGGCGCCATAGGATCCCGCGGCGAAATCGACCTCGAAACCCGACACGCTGGAGACGATGATGATCGATGCGGATTTCGACTTCTCCAGATAGGGAACCGCCGCCGCGACCGAGTTGACGGTGTGCATCATGTCGGTGCGGAACGATTTCTCCCAGGTTTCCGGCGTATCGCCGACCGCCAGCGCGCTGACATTGCAGACGATGCAATCGATGCCGCCGAGCTCGGACGCCGCGCCGTCGATCCAGCCTTTGAGGGCCGCCGGATCGGCGACGTCGAGGCCCTGGCCCCATGCCGTGACGCCCTTCGCGGCGAGCCTCTCCACGACCTTGGCCACCTCGTCGGCGTTGCGGGCACAGATCGCAACATTGGCGCCCTCGTCCGCAAAGAGTTCGGCGATCGCAAGGCCGATGCCCTTGCTGCTGCCGGTCACCAATACGCTCTTGCCCTTCAGTCCGAGATCCATTGACGCCTCCCCTGGAGCTCACGCGGCCTGCCAGCATGACAGGCCGCTCGATGCGCTACATCTTGGTCCAGTCGCCGGCGCTCTCGAACGCGGCGGCGGCCCGATAGATCGTCGGCTCATCGTAATATTTGCCGATGAGCATCAACCCGACCGGCAGCCCCTGGCTCATGCCGCATGGCAGGCTCATCGCCGGATGCCCAGTAGCGTTGAACGGCGCAGTGTTCGGCACCATTTCGAACGCGCGCTGAATATAAAGTTCGCGCGGCGCGTCCGCTGGCGGCAGCGGCGTTGCCTTCATCGGCAAAGTCGGCATCAGCAGCAGGTCGTAGTTGCTCAACGCCGCATCGTAGGCCGCGCGCAGTTTGCGGTTCAGGTTCTGCGCCTTGGCGTAGAAATGACCGCGATAGTGCTTGGTGAAATATTGCCCGAGCAGCATCGTGATCTTGAGACTGTCGGAGAGTTCGTCGGCCCGGTTCTTCCAGGCCGAATGGGCGTCGAGCAGCGTAGTATTGTAGAGCCCGCGCCAGTTGGTCCCCATGCCGTTGCCCTTCATCATGAACTCGGTGCCGCCTTCGGCCGCGATCGGCAACCAGATGGCCGGGCCGGCAAGGTGCATCGGGACCGAGATCTCGTCGACGGTCGCGCCGAGCTTCCTGAACAGGTCAGCGCCGTTCTTGACCTTGGCGTCGACATCGGCCTCGGAGCTGGCGTGACCGAAGCCTTCCCTGACCACGCCGATGCGCAGCCCCTTGACGCCGCCATTGAGGGCTTCGCTGTAGTTCGCCACCTTCGGCGCAATCTGGCGCGGGTCGAGTCCATCAGCGCCCGCCAGGACCTCCAGCAGCAGCGCGTTGTCCCGCACATTGCGCGTCATCGGCCCGGTATGATCGAGAGTGATCTCGATCGGCATCACCCCGGTATAGGGCACCAGACCATGCGTGCCCTTCATCCCGTAGATGCCGCTGAAGGACGCGGGAATGCGGATCGATCCGCCCTGGTCGCCGCCGATCGCCATATCGGCCTCCCCTAGCGCGACGACGACGGCGCTGCCGGAGGACGAGCCACCGGCCGAGTACCCCATCCTATGCGGATTGTGGACGGGACCGGCCGCACAGGTATGGCTACCACCGGAGAAGCAGAAATATTCGCAATGAACCTTGCCGATGATGGTGCCGCCGGCATCGAGCATGCGGGTCACGATCGTCGCATCGATATCGGGCGTGTAGCCCTCGAGCGTCGAGGCGCCGTTCATCATCGGAACACCCGCGAGACTGATGTTGTCCTTCAGCGCGATCTTTTTCCCGGCGAGCTTGCCGCTCGGCGCCCCCTTGATCTCGGTCTTGACATACCAGGCGTTATATTTGTTCTCTTCGCCTTCAGGACGATATCCGGGCGTGCGCGGATATTTGACTGATGGCACGTAGTCCGGCATCGCATCGACCGCATCGTAGGCAGCATAATTCGCCTGCAACAGCGCGTCATAGGATTTGAGCTCCGCCTCACCCATATGCATGCCGAGATCCTCGGCGACGCTGCGCAGCTGCTCGAGTGTGGGTCTCCTGACGGCCATGGCTCGCTCTCCCTGTGATCATGCCCGCTTCAATCGGGCCTTACGTTGCGATACCGACAAACTCTCCGACCAGACTTGCATCGGCGAGATCGCCCGGCTGCACTTCCCGGGTGATCGTGCCCTTCTGAATGATGAGAATGCGCTGCGACAGCGCGGCGATGAATTCGAGATTCTGCTCGACCAGGATCATGGTGAGCCCGCTTGTGGCGCGCAGCCGCTGTAGCGTTTCGACGATCTCGTCGATGATGGACGGTTGAATGCCTTCCGTGGGTTCGTCGAGCAGCACGAGCCGCGGATTGCCACAGAGGCAGCGCGCGATCGCCAGCAATTGCTGCTCGCCGCCCGACAGCGCGCCGCCGGCGCGATCGAGCAGCGCCTTGAGGCGGGGAAACTGCTCCAGCACGGCGGCGATGATATCCTGCTCCACGCCACCTGCTTGTTTGCTGCAGCCCATGCGCAGATTGTCGTAGACGGTCAAACCAGGGAAAATCTCGCGCCCCTGCGGGACGTAACCAAGTCCGAGACGAGCGCGGCGGTAGGGTTCGAGCGCGGTCACGTCGTCACGACCGAACAGCACGCGCCCGCCGGTCGCCGGCAGAAAGCCCATCAGCGCCTTCAGCAGCGTCGTCTTGCCCATGCCGTTGTGACCCAGAATCCCGATGAAGTCGCCTTCATTGACGGAGAAGCTGACCCCGTTGAGGATCGGGATGCGGCCATAGCCCGTTCGCAGCCCCTGCACATCGAGCATCATGCGGCCGCCTGCTTGCCCAAATAGATGTCGCGCACCCGCGGATCGCGCATGATGTTCTCCACCGCATCCTCGACCAGCACGCTGCCCTGATTGAACACGGTGACCTGTTTGGCGATCATGCGGATGAACTGCATGTCGTGCTCGACCACGATCAGCGCCTTGGTCCGATTGATCTCGCGCACCAGCTCGGCGGTCTTGTAGACCTCCTCATGGGTCATGCCGGCCGCGGGCTCGTCGAGCAGAATAAGGTCGGGATCGGTCGACAGCACGATGCCGAGCTCGACCCATTGCCGCTGACCATGGGCCAGCTGGCCGACCAGACGCTCGGCCGCAGCCGCAAGGCCGATCCGCTCCAGCATCTCGTCGACGGCCCCCCTGATGCGCTCCCGGGGCTGGATCCGGCTGGCCGCCAGCCAGATGTTTTCCCGCACACTCAGTCCGTCGAACACACTCGGCACCTGAGTCTTGATGCCGATACCGAGCCGCGCGATCTCGTGGGCGTGGGCGCGGGAAATATCCCGCCCCCGGAACAGCACCTGGCCATGGCTCGGCTGCAGCTGTCCGGTGAGCATCTTGAAGAAGGTGCTTTTTCCGGCTCCGTTCGGCCCGATCAGGCAGCGCAATTCGCCTTCGGCCAGCGTGAAGTTGACGTGACGCACGGCCTTCACGCCGCCGAAATGCATGCTGAGATCGCGGGTTTGCAGCAGCGGCTCGGCCATCAGCCCTCCTCCGCCCGCTTCGGCTTCAAGGCGAGCGAGACGCGGCGCATGGGCCAACGCAACAACCGCGCGCCCCAATCACCCAGCGTCGGCACCAATCCCTTCGGCACCAGCAGCACGAAGGCGATCAGGATGATGCCGAAGATCAGCGGGGCGTTGGCCGTGATCCCCGCCCACCAGTCCGTGCCGCTCGGCTGGTTCGCTCCCAAAGCGGTGGTGAGCCACTGAATGCCGATGCAGCCGAGGATCGGACCGATCAGCGTGCCGCGGCCACCGACGATGACCCAGATGATGATCTGGGCCGACTGCGCCAGACCGAAAATGGTCGGGCTGACAAAATTTCCCCAATTGGCGAACAGGCATCCGGCAAAACCGGCCAGCGCGCCGCCGATGGTGAAGGTCACAAGCTTGTAGGCGCGGGGGTCATAGCCCAGCAGTTCGGCTCGCCGCTCGTTTTCCCGGATGCCGACGATGACCCTGCCGAAGCGGCTCGCGAGCAGCAGCCGCAGCCCGAAATAGGTCACGAGCAGCGAGGCCGTGGCGAGGTAGAACATGCCTTCGAGATCGATCACCGCGGACTTGTTGCCAGGAAAATTGAGCGGCGGAATGCCCGGGATGCCGTTGAAACCGCCGAGGCGCGCGGTGCCGATGTGGAATTCCGGTCCCGCCGTTGAGTTGACCGAATTGAACAGGATCAACGTCACCGTCAGCGTGATGACGCCGAGATAGACGTCGCTGATGCGGCCATAGAAGATGAAATAGCCGAGCAAGGCCGCGAACGCCGCCGGCAGCATGACCGCCAGCAGCACCGGCACCGTGCTCTCGCCGATGTTGAACATGGCGATCGCATAGGTATAGGCGCCCAGTCCGAAGAAGGCCGATTGGCCGAAGCAGAGAATGCCGCCATAGCCCCAGATCAGCGCGAGACTGAGCGCCAGGATCGCCATGATCATGTAGATCGTGAGTTCGAGCACCCTGTCGAGTTCGGCGAAGCGCGGGGTCAGCAGCAGGAATGCGAGACCGACGATGCCGACCAGCGCGAGGCCGAGAATATTGAGGCCGCCGTATTTCACAGGCCTCTCCGGAAGAATCGCCCGGTGATGCCCTGGGGCAGCAGACGGATCAGGACAATGGCGGCGGCAAGCAGCGCCACCTCACCGAACACCGGCGTCGTGGCAAAGGTGGCGACCTGGTTGATGGTGCCGAACAGGGCGGAGGCCGAGAGCGTGCCGCTCAGGATCGCCGCGCCGCCGCCAATCACCGTGATGAAGGATTTCGCGACATAGGCAACCCCGATGGTCGGAAACACCCCGGACACCGGCGCCAGCACCGCGCCGGCCAGGCCCGACAACGCCGCCCCGATCCCGAAGGTGACGGCATAGACACGCGGCGGATTGACGCCGAGCGCCGCCGCCATGTCGGCATTCTGCATGGTGCCACGTGCGATCAGGCCGAGGCGGGTCCAGCGCAAGACGGCGAAGATCGCGGCCAGCACGAGGAAAGCCACCGCGATGACGAACAGCGTGTACGTGCTGAACCGATAGGCGCCGATCTCGATGCTGCCGAGTGG
>Ga0307516_10004198_pt1 | contig 17948 bp, 27 predicted proteins | sample 19_EM_MG_FD_203310 | JGI IMG/M metagenome (GOLD analysis project Ga0307516, IMG submission 203310) | Populus trichocarpa ectomycorrhiza microbial communities from riparian zone in the Pacific Northwest, United States - 19_EM | ecosystem: Host-associated > Plants > Roots > Unclassified | place... | reverse complement strand
GTGAACAGAAGGGTTGAGAGCGCCCAGGAGTTTTTCCGGCGCGGCAATAAAAACCATATCGAGCACAGAGGGCGCAAGGGCGACGACGACGACGACGACTTCACGTTCCCGGGGAAATCGGCCGTGAGGGGGGCCCTCGCGCGCTCGCTCTCGGCAGCGGCCACCAGCAGCCCACATCAGGTAAGAACGGCGGAGATCATGAATTCTGGCAAGAAATCGGGCAAGGGGCGGACGGGAAGAGAAGAAAGAAGGCGGGAGGAATGGACATGATGCTGGAGGGCGGCGCAGGGCCGTGCACGGAGGGGAATGAGGGGGTGGAGAGAATGGATCCGTGCGCAGATGGAATGGAGTGCGTGGTAAGCCCCAATCGGCCGGAAACCCCGTCCCACACACCAGTACGCTGGGCGACCCCGAACCCGGTGCCGGTTACGCCAACCAAAGGCAGCAAGAGGACGGCGGTGGGTACCCCGAGGCCCCCCCAGACGCCTCCGGCCGGTTGCGCGGCCGATGCCCGCCGGCTTTGCCGCGGCCTCGGCACTGGTGCAGATCTTGGCCACCCTTGCGGTACTGGAGAGGAGGATGGTGGGGGGCTGACCGCGGTGGCGGCCGATGCGAACGACAGGGAGGAGAGGATGACAGCGAGGTGGCTGGCGAATGCTGAGGAGAGGGAGGAGAGGCTGGCAGTGAAGCTGCTAGCCACAGAAGGTATTGCCTCTGAGATGACGCAGAAGGCAAACTGGGACATCAAGCAGTGGACTGACCTGGCGGGAGTGACGGAGGATAGAAGGAAGGAGACAAGCGAGGTCAAGTGGGCCGTGGACGGCATCGCGGTGGGTATGGCAGGACTCCGTGAGGTGCGCCTATTGCCTGCCACAGTGGCTACCCCTAACGACCTCGCCACTCAGGAGAACCTCGTTTCGCTCGCGCGGTTTGGCGCGTGTCGCGCATAGCGCGGTAGCGAAGAACCATGCAGCTTTTTTTTTGTTTCTTCATTACTCGCATGCGACCTATCGAGATCATGGCGAGATTATGTACAGTCCGTTCCCTGTCCGCTGCTCGCGCAGTGGCGGCACTTGCAAGCGCCCCTTTGCCCTCCGCAACTCTCGTGCCACCTTCCTCACAGTGAAATTCAATTGGGTATAATTTTCATAACCACCAACATTGCGGGGTGGGCCGATTCTTCGTCCAATTGAGTTACTGCCCAGATAGGCAGTGGCCTGTCTTGGTCTGGTAGAACCGCGAAGCGAGCTTCTTGGAGCTACCGGCCACCATGCCGTCGGGCTCCTGGCTCTTTGGCATACAGTACTTCTTTTTGGAGGTCCGGCCTCCCGCCCATTGCCGGGCTTCCGCCCACTGCTCCTTCGCGGAGATCTCCCGCTTGAGGTTTGCGAGCGACCTCGGGAGAGGTATTGCACGCGCCTCTACTCGATCCGAGTAGTTCTACCACTCTACCCCACGGGCGTGTGGCTGCCCCGCCGCACTCTTTGCCCGCTCGTCGGCCTCCTCGTTGCCGGCTATTCCCTTGTGAGCTGAGCACCACCGGATTTTGATGATGATGCCCAGCCTGACTCAACGCAGCGCGGCGATGTGCTTCCGCGCCCTGAGAGCATACTGCTGTCCGGGGCCAGGTTCGTCCGATGCCATCCGCCTGATGGCCACTTGCGCATCCGTGAAGACCGCGACCCGTTCAGGGACAGTGTTTGAGGAGCCAGGCAGCGATCTGCAGGTCGCCGCGGGAAATGAACATATGTAGGAAGTGAGCCTGACGCTTGCAGGGTGGAGTGGCTACGGCTCTCGGATCCCAACAGTACGCAAGCGATGTAAGGCTGGTGGGTCCAAGCTAGGGGTCGACTAGAAGGGTTTCGCGCTGCAATCGACAACCCTGGTCTCCTAGCTGCTGGTCTCCGGCGGAATGGGGACTCGGCAAATGGAAGACGTCGGGTGTCGTGCTGCGCACCGAAACTGCGGCTCTGCATTCGCGAAGCGGACGTTGAGGACTCATGGGTAGATGGCGCGCTGGGTTGGTGGCGGACAGCGGTGACAGTCATTGTGTGCTGGGCCAGTCTGGTGGACCTGGGCGCGGAAGCTGGGTCGAGCGGCGGAAGCGCTGTTGTTGGCGCCGACGAAGACCGACCGCTGCCGCCACGGCGGGGAGATCAAGGCGCAGTGGTATGGAGGTACGAGCTTCACACGAAGAACCGCATTTTCACAGGGTAATCTTCACGATTCGGAAGGAATGGATTATCACGAACCGGGTTGCTAGTCGACGCCTATCAGAGCCATAGTCAAACCAGCACGGTACCCGAATCCTACTCCTGCTGGCCCGAAAATCTCCTCAATAGTAAGTGCGCGGAGCACGCCCAGCAGCTGCAGCTTCGGCACAAACAACCAATACAACTCCGTGAGCTGCTCTCCGGCCCAACGATCACGACGCAAAATCCCATCTTTAGAAAGAAAAGCCAGCCATAAACCTGCTCTACAACATCAGAACTGCCGTGTGCAAGGACGTAGACAAAGACTTATTCTTTCGGTCGACGTCAGACGCAACCCAAGAAGCTCAGCCCACCCGGTGCGAAAGGTTTTGCCAGAGACTGCACTGCCAGTGAATCGATCCTGTGCGACAATCCGCGTACGATTGTTTGCCGATATCGCTTGCGGGGCTAAATGGGCTGCGCATTGAGGGTAGCTGGGCTTGCCTCGCCGTGACAGTCGCGGAGTTTGACTGACAACCCGCGGGTTTTGCCGGGCGCGGTGCCATACTTCCGAACCGGGATTCCGCCGCTAAAGCATCAGCTCGGAGAGTGGAATACATGGCCGAATGAAGGGAGAGCTTAGCAAGGCGTAGACGACCAAAGGTCCGCTCCCAGTCCATTCCCAGTCGGGCAGCGACGGCTGTGAAAGCAATCAGCGGATGTTGGTCTGTACCACACATGTAAAAGCACAGATCGAGGAAACCGAAATCTGTCGTCCGCTGATTAGTGGTGCGTCTTCCGGAATTCAAATTTGGGTCTGACACCGAGCGGACGCTGGAATACGGTTGGTATTCGCGCTTGAAATTCGACTCCCCAAGCTGGGACTCGATGCGAACGCGAGACCTCTCTTGAAATATATGCCCAGCAGTCGGCACGAGATTAGCTTGGCGGCGAGACCACACCCAGTGCCTTGATGAAACCTCGTGCTCCTGATCGCGGAGCTACGCACCAGATCCCCGCTTCTTGATCCGCATCCTCCATGTTGCCTCTGAAACAACCCAGAGCCCAGTACTCCGAGTCCAACTCGTTAGCCGGAGAGGTGCAAGACAGGCGGTGATGGCCGCGAGGCAAACTGGAAGCTGGTTGAATAGAATGTTGGAGCGATAGGATGGGTTGGATGGGCGAGCGAGACAGATATGTACATAAGTAATACGAGAAGCGACGGCGGAGATGCGCCCCTAGGAGTGACGTGGTAAGTGTTGGCGTAGAGGCTCCCACTGGTGGCGGTGGTGGTCAAGGTGTTGTTGGTTGTGGGCTGTCACGACAGACCACGAGCGCTGTGCGTATTCAAGACCTAATTTGGGACAGGTTGTCGTGCGGTACTGGCCTGTGAGGCAGTGACCCGTCCTGCGATGGTGGGGCCTCGAGGCAATCCTCTTGGTGCTACCGGCCACTGTTCCATCCGGCGGTGCTTACTCAGCAGCTTGGACTTTTTATTGTCTCCTGCCGATTGCTGCGCTTCGACCCACTTTTTCTCCACGATCTTTCGCAAGAGATGTGGTCAGCGGCATTGGCCGTACGCTGTTGCGACCCGAGAACCGCGTCCACTCCAGCCCCCGGGTGTCTGTCTCATTTCCCTCATTTTCCGTCGACATGCAGATCGTCGCCTAGCTCCTCGCTATGTATCCCGAATGGTGACCGTCACCGAGAGTGGTGAGATCGTCATCGCGCGCAGTCTATCACGCAGCCAGCGCAGGACGTCGCCGAGACCGCCACACTTGCGGCTGACACCGTCACGCTGCCCACAGAGGCTATCACTGACGCAACCACTCTCGCGGCGGTGACAGCAACGATGTCGCCGCCTCCCCCCACCAGGCGAGCTCTTCTCGCCCCCCGCCTTCCATGTTCGCCAGTTTTACCGGCTGGCTGCGCTGCTTCTGCAATCATCCCCAACGCAGACAGCTGACGGATGATCTCTATAAATAGGTCGGCATGCGAACAACGACAAAACAAAACAGAGAACATCGGGATATGTAAATGCGGGATCAAAGCCGTTTGGAAGGAGGTCGTGGAGACTTCGGTTGCGCGTTACTGCTGCTGATTCGTCGGGATGGATGGATATCAAACCCCTGCGGGAGGCTCTACCGCTTATGTATGGCCTAGCGGCAATTGCCGAGTCGATCGTTACTGGCAAAACTCCGTTCTTTGAGGAAAACCCTTCACTTTTGCCATCCAACCACACCAACTAAGCAGTCCAAGCCTTGCAATGCATAAGGAGGTCTGTAGAGTACGTTGCCGCACCCCTCAGCCCAGCAACGCACTTCCGGCTGGGTTGGGTGGTCGTGCCGGCTGGGAAGGCGTCGACCAATAAGCTGCAGGTTGGTTTTGAACATCGGCACCCTTTCACGCCGCCAACTCCTCCAACCCGCACGCACGCCGCTTGCTGCCATGCGCTTCCTAGTTAATTATGTATATATCTCCACCGGATTCGAAAATAGCCGCGAGTATTGTTGAGCTGCTCGAGCACCAGTTGTCTTCTGGATAGCGATGACGACCTAGGTGGGAAGATATTGCGGCGTGCGGAGGGAAGTCTACGCAGGAAATCGTAAAGATCGCCCAACCAATTAAAATTACCTATCTGCGGGCATCGGTTACATACATAGTCGAGACACGAATCTCACTTGCGCACTGGCTTAGGTCGCATACGAGTACTGAATAAACAAAAAAAAAACAAAAAAAAACTTGCGCACTGAATGGGCAGGGTTCCTCGTCGGCTGTCTCGGGAACCAGCAAATCAACCATTGTCATTGGCTACTTGCGACCGACGGCGTTTCCCTAGCAACGTCCAACACGCACGCACCCCGCTCGTCACCCCACATATCGAGCCCTTTCCCGCTTGTCCACACCCAGACACCCGCTCCAGTGCCGCTGACACCGCTGTCAAGATATCATACCGGGTCCGACGATTGCCAACTTTCGACGCGAAAGCAATTCTACCAGTCTTAACTACTATCGATTTACGAGCTCTTCCAAGTCACTAGTCAGTCAGGACAATCTTCGCGCAGTTCGATCTGCTACGTTCACTGAAGAAGTCCCCTGCTTCTCCTCGTCCTCAATTCCTCGAAATTCTGAACGATGTCGCCCAAACTCAGTGTCAAAGATAAATTTCGGAGCGCCAAAGACAAATCCCGGAGCTTCTTCGGATTGCCACCGAAGTCGCGGGAGCCCAGCCCACGGCCGCCGTCGCAACAATCGAACCGGTCAAACCTCGCGGCGAGCAGCGCAGCCGGTCGGTCAGCATCAACATCAGCCATCGTTTCGCCGGACGCTCTGCGCGAGCCTCCGACAACATCTGCCACGGCTAACACGACACCGGATAGCGCGCTAACCTGCCGGCGATCGAGGTCAGTTTCATCGCGGCACCACGCCATCGCGACCAGTGTCGAAACCCCGCCAACCGCGACACAACCAACTACCTCAACTGCGCCGTTGCCTTCCATCACTATCGCAAGTGAACCTGCAGCAACGGCTATCACAGCTAGCCCGGCCCTCGACACTGACACTACGTGCCAGACGGAGATCATTGAAGCACCTCCATCCTTGTGGCGGGAAGCTTTGCTTATACTCGAGAAATTGCCAGAGCACCGGATCCTGTTGGAAAACTGCATTAGGGAAGATGTGTGTCAGATCACCACTTCTATTGAAGAAAACATCATCAAGATCGAGAACGAGAGGAAAGGAAAGGCGTGGAAGATTCCTTTCCTCGGGAACGTCATCGTCATGAAGGATATAGCCATGAAAGTCCTTCATTGGGTGCACAAGTTCCGTGAGATCGGTGACATCGCCATCCAATCCGACCCCATACACGCGGCGCTTCCCTGGGCAGCGTTCCGATTTCTCTTGAAGGTAAATATGAGCTGCCGACTCCTGCGAACGGAACGAGAAATCTGACGGCAGTCTTCAAAGGTCTGCGTGGAGAAAGAAGACGTACTGGACGCCATCTTGATCGGACTCGAGAAGACCGCCTGCATCATTGCTCGGTGCGCTATCTACGAGTCGCTCTACCTCAATGGTGACCGAACCGAAGCTGCGGATAATTTGCAGAAGTCAACGGTCCAGCTCTACACAGCGATTCTAATGTTCGTAGCTAAGGCAATCGCCAAGTCAAATGGTGGGCTGTCTGGATAGCCTTCGGTGGTGGTGGTGCTGACTATTCCACTCCCAGAGGGTCATCTCAAAGCAGCTTTCGCAACCGAGCTGACGAGTAACTACTTCAACGATGTCAAGGAATTGGAAGAAACGGTGGAAAAGGATGCTGCGGCTGCAGGAGCTCATTGTACTAGTTCAAATCGCTCGGATGTCGCCACTGCTGACGCGAGGCAGACACAACGACCGAGTTCGCCAAACTTCGACTTATTCTTAGTGACCTCCACACAACATCATCAAGAATCGGGCCGGAAGTCGACGAAATGAAAGAATTGTTACAAGGTGAGGAAGCACAAGGACCACCAAATATATATATTCACCGGCTGACACTGTACTAGAATCCAGGAGGTCCGAGATCTTGGAATGGATATCCACCATTCCATACACCGAACACCACACCCGAATTAGTTCAATACGGCTTCCGGGTACCGGAGAGTGGCTGTTCCAAAAGGGGGAGTACAAGGAGTGGCTATCTTCAAGCGTTTCCAGGCTGCTATTGTTGCGAGGCATACGTAAGTTCCCTCTTCACCAAACCGTCTACATCTTGCGACTTGTGTCTGACTCGGGCATCAGCTGGCGCCGGAAAGACTTTCATTGCATCGGTAGCGATCGACTCTTTCACGTCGGATCCCCGGCTGGGAAAATTGGCGTACTTCTACTGCAACCGCGCCGAAGGGACTCGGCGGGACCCGGAGACGATCCTGAGCGCCCTCGTCCACCAGCTCGTCCAGTCCGAATCGGATAAAAAGATGCTACTGAAGCCGATCGTTGATGCCTACGAGTTGAGGAAGTCTCAAGGCCAGCAGAACTCAAGACTCAGCCTCTTGGAAAGTCAGGCTCTGCTCGTGAATTTGGCAGACGTGTATGAGCAAATAACGATCTGCATCGACGCACTGGACGAAGTCGAACCTTCCACTCGGAAAAATCTACTGAAGGCGCTGAAGTTTGTCATGGAGAAGTCAAAGAACCTAGTCAAGATCTTCGCGACGACTCGAATGGATGTCGACATTGCCCTACAGTTCGAGATGTTCCCCAGGATTGAACTGCAGCCAGACGACAATGCCAGTGATATCGAGCGCTTCATCAAGGAGAGCATTCAGATTAGCATTGATGATCGAGAGCTACTCGACGGTGCTGTCGATGATGACCTTAAGGGTGAAATATGCAAGGTATTGGGCGAGCGATCACGGGGAATGTGAGTCCCCCACATTAACAATGCACTGTGGCCACAGCTGACAACTGCCCGCTAGGTTCCAACTTGCAGCACTTCAGATTACATATCTCCACGGCATGACCACTGAGAAAGAGGTACGAAACGGCCTCCGGCATCTTCCTGGCACCCTACGGAACGCCTATCAGCAGATATACGAACACATTCTCGCCCAACAACCAGAAGCGCGGCAGAGAGCCCTCAACGCCTTTCACTGGATAAAGTTTTCCTGCGAGCCAGTACGGTCGGAGACGCTCCTTGATGCTGTCAGCGTTGATATCAGCATCTCCGGCGAATTTTCGCACCAGGTGATCCGGCCGAATGTACTCCTGAAAGCCTGCCAGAACCTGATCATCCTGGACAAAAGTCTGAATGTATTTCGCTTTGCTCACCTCTCGGTGGACGAATTTTTCGATGCCGAACTTTCACCGGAAGATTCGCACACCGAAATTGCGCAAGCCTGCCTCTCCCTGATCTGCACACCTAGGGCGTGGGAAGGCTATGACTCCAGCATCGCAACCCGAGAAGGATGGTATAAAGATCGCCATCTTTTATTGTACTCTGCAGCGTTCTGGCCGTGGCATTTCGCGCGTGCCAAAGACTGTGCAATTTTAGATACAATTTGGGATTCATTCGTGTCAGGGACCAACTATCGACAATGGTGTGAATACAGCAGTGAAAAGGTAGATGGTCATTTTTGGCGCTCGGGTGGGGTGCACTGGAACCGGGTTGCCGCTCACGGAGTGCAAGAGAATTCCATCCTGTCATGTGTATGCGTATTTGGCATCAGCCGGAAATTTGTCAAAATATTCGAAACATGCCCTCCGCCTGCGATTGGTGTCAATGCGCTGCTGACTACGGCGTGTCGTTTCGGCGATCTTGAGATATTACGGCTGCTAATCGGCAAGGGCGCCGACGTTTCTGCCGCCGACACCGAGGGTCGGACGCCTCTTCATCGGGCGTTGCTGGAGGGCTTTGAGGGGGTGGCGCAACTTCTGATCGACAAGGGCGCGGACGTTTCTGCCGCCGACAACATGGGTTGGACGCCCCTTCATTGGGCGTCGCGGGAGGGATTTGAGGAGGTGGCACGACTTCTGATCGACAAGGGCGCAGACGTTTCTGCCGCCGACAACGAGGGTCGGACGCCCCTTCATTGGGCGTTGCTGGAGGGATTTGAGGGGGTAGCGCAACTTCTGATCGATATGGGCGCGGACGTTTCTGTCGCCGACAAGGGTCGGACGCCCCTTCATCGGGCGTCGCAGAAGGGATTTGAGGGGGTGGCGCGACTTCTGATCGACAAGGGCGCGGACGTTTCTGCCGCCGACAACATGGGTTGGACGCCCCTTCATTGGGCGTCGCGGGAGGGATTTGAGGAGGTGGCGCGACTTCTGATCGACAAGGGCGCGGACGTTTCTGCCGCCGACAACATGGGTTGGACGCCCCTTCATCCTGCCTTGGATCAAGAAAACGAGGAGGTGGCGCGACTTCTGATCAACAAGGGCGCGGACGTTTCTGCCGCCGACAACATGGGTTGGACGCCCCTTCATCGGGCGTCGCGGGAGGGATTTGAGGAGGTGGCGCGACTTCTGATCGACAAGGGCGCGGACGTTTCTGCCGCCGACAACGAGGGTGAGACGCCCCTTCATCGCGCGTCGGAGGAGGGATTTGTGGAGGTGGTGCGACTTCTGATCGACAAGGGCGCGGACGTTTCTGCCGCCGACAACGAGGGTCAGACGCCCCTTCATCATGCCTTGGATCAAGAAAACGAGGAGGTGGCGCGACTTCTGATCAGTAAGGGCGCTGACGTTGCTGCCGTCGGCAATGACGGACGGACACCTCTTGATGTAGCGCTGAGCGGGGGAAATGAGGGAGTGCTGCAATTGCTGATCGGCAAGAGCTTTACTGCTGCCCACCATCGGCGGATGGACACTACACCTAATACCAGTGATAGCGGTGCTGCTGTTTTTTGACATTACTGCCAGAAACTAGTTGGATTGCGCCTCTAGCCATCAAGGCTGTGTGCTTTCGGAGGACTTTAGTTTAGTAGTTCTTTCCTCGCATTTTTACCGTTTTCCGATCGGCAGTAATCTTTTCTAGCTCATTTTGTCGAGGTTATATATTTTCTGTATCGCTCTTTCATCCAGTCCGTCCAATCTTCGGACAGCACTGACTAAATCCAGTCCGGACCGGACCATGTAGAACACGTCCGACATGCAGCCACCACAACCGCCGGCGACACCCCCCGTTCACGCTCGCTGCGGCAACCGTGACTGAGACCGACTAGGCAATCACGGCCGGGATCGCGACCGCGATGCTGCCAGCAGCGACGGCAATTGTGGTCGTCGCCTCCTCCCTCCAAGCGAGCGTTTCTCATCCCCACCCTTCCATGTTCGTAGTGGGAGGACCTGTCTCTGTTTTCTGTCTGCGCTGCTTCCCGTAATCATCTGCAAAGATGTGCTTTCTTATTCACCACCGTATTCCATCCCGTAATGCACCACGCTCCCGGAGTCGAGCCCCACCTGGTCGGCCTCGTCATCAAACACCAGTACGCAGTCTACCGCCGTATCCCAGGTCCCTCGAATTGAATGGGTTGATTGCGAACAGCCACGCCAAGCCCTACAGCTACTACAAACTAACATCCCACCCAGTTTTCCCAGTTCATCACTTGACAGCTGGTCTGGTTCGGAAGTTGGCTGTCCCACAACAGCTGGGTGGTTCGGTTCAACTCCCGTTTTGTCTTCAGTTCGAACTGTTGCAAGCTCGAGGACGGACTTGAGTTTAGAGAACGCTGCAGCAATACGAAAGCGGACAGATGCCGCGGCTGATCACGGATTATGTCCATCGCCACGACTATAGAGGCCGCCCTCTGTCCGCAGAGCCGTGTTCACACATTCCCGTGGGATGAATGTCAAGTTTGTTTCGCAGTGGGGAAGAGCTAAAGCATAACATTTACCTGAATGCTTCCTCCGCTTGTGTCTAGTTCGAACGCGGTGCGGCGGAAGCTGCAGAGCAGGCCGTGGCAGGGGGGAGGTGTGGTCGAAGCCACGAAGGGTCACCAACTACAGCCAACCGGTCGTGGCCTAGTCCAACTTGACACACTGCATTTAGGTCGGTTGCCGCTGGCCTCGGCCGGAATCGACCGTGGGCCGTGGTCCGTTGGGTACACTCGGTCGAGGCTGCTGTCGTCAAGTCTGAGGCGTTTAGATATCGGGATGTTGCCATTGCCGCATTGCTCATCACGGGCGAGTAGGGCGATAGCAGATGAACTCGTCGCTCGGGGAAAAACTCTCGGGAAGCTTGGCCTTCCTAGCAGGGCGGGCAGCCCACCCCCGCAACGGTGTGATCGTATCGAGCGCATCGGGGTCGTCGCGGCCGAGTCGGTTGCAGTACGAAGCGCTCGGCGGCCAGTGTTACTTTAATCTTGGGCAGCCCGGCGGGCCCTCGGTCTTAAGGGCGTTGAAGGACCAGTTGGTCTCGTAGGAGAGTGTAAAAGGATCACTTGGTCATGAGGCAGTGGGAAGAGACGTATCTGTCCAAAAGAAGAAGAACCCTAAATCCGCTGTCATTTCCTCGCCGATACGCTTCGACTGGCTCCCGCTCCCGCCGCCTGCCGCCTGCCGCCTGCCGCTCACTCCTCCGCCAAGCTTTCCGTGTGAGACCAATTAGGCCTGTTCAGAGGGTGGTGAGGGGAGCTCCTCCGCTTGGACGCAGCGCTGTTGCGTCCTGGTTGCTTGGGACTCTGCAGTCTGGCCGGGCGAGTACCGACCTCGGACTACACTGGCCTGGGAGGGGTAGTCCTCGCTGGTGACTGATAGCCCGTAGGCCAATGAGCCTCCTTAGAGCTGGCAGGCTGGGCGGACGAATGGGACCTACTGATGCATTACCGTCCTACGGGCATTTGCGAGGGAGTGATTAGCCACCATTCCAATAAGAGACGGGGAATTCTACTAACGTTGGAGAGTATTGGAAAGAAAAGAGGAATAAGGTTATCTAAACTTTCCGTTGATCGGAGAAGGTATGGCGGGACTATCGGCACTTCTAGGGGATGTGAGCGGTTTCCCGGGTTTTTGCTGGAGACAATTGAGTGGCGTGTGTGGTTGCGTACTTGGCTAGTTTCTGTGCGAGGGCTGGCTGCGGGACTACTGACCTGCGGTTCTCGGAGGAGTCGCTTAATGAGATTTTCTCTCAAACCAGTAGATATATAATGTGGGAGGATTCGGAGGATCTAGGCTCAGGGCGAAATTTTTTGGGTTACGTTGTTGTATTGCCTTCGGCTCTGTCGCTTCATTTCCTTCGGCTCCGTTTCTACATTTCATTGGGTTCGGACGCTGCATTTGCTTAGGTTCGGTTGGTATATTGCAGTCGGTTCGGACGGACCATTGAAGGATTGGGATCCGTGGGTTTAAGGAAGATTGACCACCCCGGTCGGTATATAGATAGAGGGGTGGAGCGGAGTTGGTTCTACATCCTTGTCGATCACCGTATCCTATCGCAGTCAATTATCCTCTCTTTTTCTCCCTCCCTCTTTTCGTCGTTTGTGACATCGGGCCTGGCATAGGTCCTTCATCTGGTGCGCCAAACCCGGATCGACAATTTCCTTCGGAACCCTGGGAGACGCGGTCTACTGGTCGAGAAGACTTCGTTACCTGTGGCAGCAAGCGCGGGAAGATCACGAGGCAGTTCAACGATTGATTGGTCGAATCAATCGGTTGGGAGCTGAGCAAGGGGAAGGTAATCCGTCATTGGGGACTAATTTATTGGTGATACCTAGAGGCAGTGAAGGGAGAGGTGGGTTGTCGTCGGCCAATATGCAGGCCGCCATGGGAAGGAACCACCCTCCGGGGCCATCAGGTTCAAGTAGTAGGTCTCCTGCAAGGAATGCTAACAATGGCAGTGGGCGCCGCGGACGGTCTAACAATGGTCACTCCAAAGATCCAGACGGAAGCTTCGTACCCCAGCACCTTCAATGCTGCCGAACCAGCTCAAAAGATAGCGTGATCATCGAAAAATTTCGGGGAAAGAGAGGGGATGATGTGGAGAGGTTCTTGAGGCCGGTTCAGAGGCGAATGAACAGGAATTTAGAGGCTAATAAGTACTATACTGAGGATGAACAAAACGCCGATCATGTGGCCCTCATTCATAGGAACTGTAGCTCCCATGTTCGGCAGTACATCAGAAGCCTTAAGGGTAACTGGGAAGAGGAACCGGACCGCATCCAAGATGCTCTCAAATGTCGGTACTGAGCATTTGGATCGAGCGCCCTCAACACCGGACGAGACAAGATCGCTAGCCTCCATCAGTGAGTAGACGAATCTTCGGAGCGCTATATTCGCCGGGCCCAAAAGTTAACTGGTGTGTACGAGGGCCGAGAAGATATGCACGAGGATTTGACGGAACGATTCTGTCGTGGCCTTCAGGACAAAGGACATCGGAACTCACTGGCCACGATAGAAGACATGTGGTCAAAGCCTGGACGAATGCGTTTCGAGACATGTATCACGAATGCCTGCCATATCGCCCGTTCAGATATATCGTACAGAGAATCCCTATTCTTGACGGACTCAGATTCGGATTCTGACTCAGAGTCATCTGCTGACTCGTCTTCTGACTCAGACTTCAGCGAAGATGACCAAAGGTCCAGGAGAAAGGAAAAAGGTAAGGAGAGGAAATGGAGACGGGACCAGAGGCAGCGAAATCGGAAGGAGAACCCAAGAACCCTAGGGAAAGCTTCGACAGGAGGGACAGCAAACCTGCTTGAGGAAAAGGTGAAGGAGCTTGCGAAGAAGATGGAGGAGATCCAAGGGCAGATGTCGTGAGCAAAAGTTGCGCCGGTAAGTCCTGTGAATATAAATCCTCCAACAGTGATGCCACGGTACGTGCCGCCGTTGGGCTATGGTGCCACTGAACTGCAGGTCCACCCCTCCAATTTGAGAGAGGCTGGAAGGCCTGACTGGATGGCGTCGAATCCGAACATTGTCTGCTACAATTGCGAAAACCCTGGACACTACGAGTCTCGATGCCCGCGACTACGGGTTGCACCAGAGATCCGCGCCGAACACGTCCAACGGATCAACGCGATTTCTGGTCAAAGGAGGTCATACCCACCTGGCTCTGGGCAAAATGACACCCAGGTTCAGCAGGAAATGGAGTTCCTTCGGAGACAGGTCCTGGAAATGAGAGCGGGCCAGATCGCGGCCGGGCAAGGCCAGATCGCGGCCGGACCAAGACAGTTTGGTGCCGGATATACCTCAATCGCGGCCGGACCAGCAGAAGGCCAGATCGCGGCTGGACCAGGACAGTTTGGTCCCGGACAAGGCCAGATCGCGGTCGGACCAGGACAGTTTGGTCCCGGACAAGGCCAGATCACGGCCGGAACAGGACAGTTTGGTTCCGGACAAGGCCAGATCGCGCCCGGATATACGCAGCTCGCGGCTGGACCTGGACAACTCATGGCTGGATCAGAACACGGACAGTTAGATAGGCCCAGACAAGGTGTGACCGTTAATATGGTGGAGACCGATCCAGTGGGAATGCTGGCCTCGGCCTTGGACGATATGACATATAAGGACGAAGCGGAAAACCAATATGCGGACGTGTTGGTTTGTGACGGAGAGGACCCTAAACCGGCTGAGAAGAGAAAGCGGGCAGTATCGGAGGGAGAAACCAGTGAGCCCCAGCCGAAATCGAAACGCCCGACGTTGAAACCGGTTGGCAGTCGAAGGCCCGGTGTCGCTATCTCGGAGGAAGATCTTGCCACAAAACAGCCAGCGGTTAGCCCAGCCAACCTGCTGCCGAAATCCAAGAAAAAGCAGTGGCATCCCAACGATCGAGAGCCAATCTGCATGATGAAGGGGCAGCAAACCTTCAATACCATGGAGACTCTTCGTGATATGGAGGTCCGAGGTATGACGTACGGACAACTATTCCTATTGGCCCCAAGTACTAGGCAGGATGTGTCATATGGACTGGTAGAAGAGCGAGCACCTAGCAAAAAGAAGGGAAAGTCAAAAGTGGTTTCATTCGCTGAGTCAATCTCTGGACCATCAGGAAAGGCTTTGCCAGAGGCAATCGGACGAATTGTCAACTTTTACATGACCGCCAACGTTATGCAGTCTGGAAGGGGATACCCATTGGCCACGTTAAAGAGAGTTCTGGTAGATGAAGGCTCAGTATTGAATATGATGCCCTTATCCTTGGCCCGGAAAATGGGGTTTACCTTGCAGCCGCAGACCAAGGTTGTCATGAGGACGGCTGCTTCCACCTATCATGAGATCGAGTACTACGTGAACCTCGATATTACAGTGGCTGGCATTATAGCTTCCATTCGCTGCTACTGCCTGCCAGACCTGGACACGAGGATAGCGTACACTTTGTTGCTCGGTTGCCGATGGATGAAGCAAGTCCCGGCCTTAGGGGATTACGACAAAGAGACCTACCACATTCACGATATGGCCGGATACCGGTAGGCTGTGGATGCAACAATCGCCACTTTGGACATTCAGGCCAAGGTTGCCCAGATGTGCGCCAATACCCACTTTGCGTCAGTGCCGTTTTGGAATGAAGAATCCGTGATCGAACTGAACATCAGGAAAAAAAATCTGCATCCGGACGCACAGGCTGCGTCCGGATGCACCAGGCGCTCGGGACGCTCTGGACGCACCCTGGCAGAGCACATACCGCTCCCAATGTGAAACGCATAGGCAATGTGAATTCGGACGCAGCACACCATGGCACCGTGCATTCGGACGCCATATGCCAGGGCACCGTGCGTCCGGACGCAGCTCGCCATGGCATCTGCTTACCGGGCGCAGCGTGTAAGGGCATTTTCCTTCTGGACGCAGCCGTGTCAGGGCATTTTCCTTCTGGACGCAGCCGTGTCAGGGCATTTTCCTTCTGGACGCAGCCGTGTCAGGACATTTTGTTTCTGGATGCAGCCACGTCAGTGCATTTTCCTTCTGGTCGCAGCCGTGTCGGAGCAAATGGCGTCTGGACGACGCGTGTCATGGCACCACGGTCACGCTGGCTGTCAAGGGATGGAACATCGCAGCAAATACTCTTGTCGCATTAGCAAACACGCAGCGGGTTCCCGGCATAGTGACTCAGTCCAGTTCTATTCTTTATATCTAATGTATATCTATAGATGCTACTACCACACTTCGCGCGGAAACAAAGGAAAGTTGGCAAATACGACACGACGCGTTGAGCATGACGCAATGAGCACGACGCAATGAGCACGACGGGATGAGCACGACGACTATGAGGAGGATGGCGATGAGGACGCCGGCAGCGCGGACGATTGCAAGTAGGACGTGGCGAGTATGATTGCAAGTAAGACGCGGCGAGTATGATGGCGTGACAGACGCGATGAGTACGATGGCAATGGAAAGCACCAAGCCATTACTAACGCTCGCGCTTACGCAAGGTTCGGCTCGTCATCACTCATAGACCCCTTTTTTCTTCGCCTTCCACCTCGTCCTACTTGTTGACATTTTCCTCATCGACATCTTACTCGTCGCGCCTTACTCGCTACATTACTCGCCGCCATCCTCCTCATCGACATTGTACTCGTCACCTCGTATTGTACCACTTCCCGCCGCTGTTCCTGTCACTCTGAGAGCTGTGCTAACCATGTCACAAAGCTCACCATCATACATGCCACGTCTTACTTGGTCTCATACTCGCCGCGTCTTACTCGGTCTCATACTCGCCGCGTCCTACTCGCTATCGTCCTCGCCGCTGGCACCCTCATTGACATCGTACTCCTCACTGTGTATTGTACAACTTCCTGGTGTCTGTTACTCTGAGAGCTGCGCTAACCATGTCACAAAGCTCGCCACATACTCGCCGCATCGTATTCGCTCTCATACCCGCCACGTCCTACTAGCTCCCACATTCGCCACGTCCTACCCGCTATCGTTCTCGCCAGTGGCACCCTCATTGACATCATACTCGCCGCGTCTTACTCGCTCTCATACTCGCCGTGTCCTACTGGCTATCGTTCTCGCCGCCAGCAACCTCATTGACATCGTACTGGTCATGTTGTATTGTACAACTTCCCGCTGTCTGTCACTCTGAGAGCTGCGCTAACCATGTCACAAAGCTCGCTGTCATACTCGCCGCGTCCTACTTGCTATCGTCCTCGCCGCCAGCGTCCTCATCGCCTTCCTCCTCATAGTCTTCGTGCTCATCGCGTCGTGCTCATCGCGTCGTGCTCATCGCGTCGTGCTCATCGCATCATGCCGTATTTGCCAACTTTCCTTTGTTTCCACGCGAAGTGTGGTAGTAGCATATATAGATGTACATTAGATATAAAGAATAGAACTGGACTGAATCACTGTACCTGGAACCCGCTGCATGTTTGCAAATGCGACGAGAGTATTTGCTGCGATGTTCCGTCCCTTGACAGCCAGCGTGACCGTAGTGCCATGACACGCGTCGTCCGGACGCCATTTGCCCTGACACGGTTGCGTCCTGAAGGAAAATGCCCTAACACGGCTGCGTGCAGAAGGAAAATGCCCTCCCACGCTGCGTCCGGCAAGCAGATGCCGTGAAGTGCTGCGTCCGGACGTACGGTTCTGTGGCGATCTCCGTCCGAGTTAAGCAGGTTGCGTCCGAAACGTCCAGAGCGTCTAGTGCTTCTGGACGCTAAGGACGCAATTTTTTTTTTTCCTGATGAAGTTACCCTGGAACGATTTGTGTGAGAAATTGCAACAAACGATCAGCGAACAAGTCATCGACGCCGAGACCGAGAAGGAAACAGGCACAGAAACGGACAGTGAAACAACCGAGAGCACAGATGAGAGGGTATCCGCTTTTGACACCGATGAGGAATCGGGTTCGGGTGAGGAAGAAGAAGAGGCTTCAGATGACGATTCGGGAAACGCTTCCCGCCACAAGGTGCCAAGCATCCAAGTGGCCGGTGGAACAAGTGTGACTCGAATTCAGACGAAGAATTAGGAGCAGTCTTCGATTGCTCTGAGTTGGCGGAAGTGGGGAATTGGGTTGAGGGACCAGTGAGGTCAAAAGTGGTGAGGTTGGAAGAAATTACTGATGTGCAGTAAGGAGGAGTGGCGGAAAAGTTTTCGGATTTGTCAGTGGATGTTGGTTTTGTTAGGAATGCTTGTGTTTCTGTTTGGGATGAGGACGACGAGGAGAAGCAAGGTGGGTTGAGGAAAAAGTTTTCTGTTATGAGTATTGATTGTAAGGAGGATGTGGATACGGCGGCCTGTAGCGACACGAAGGATCAAAACCCCTACAATTACATTTCGACATTTTGCAATTTCTCAACTTGCAAGCGCCCATCGGCGACACATCAAAAACCGAAATGTCTAAGTACCCCA
>Ga0307516_10004197_pt1 | contig 17949 bp, 17 predicted proteins | sample 19_EM_MG_FD_203310 | JGI IMG/M metagenome (GOLD analysis project Ga0307516, IMG submission 203310) | Populus trichocarpa ectomycorrhiza microbial communities from riparian zone in the Pacific Northwest, United States - 19_EM | ecosystem: Host-associated > Plants > Roots > Unclassified | place... | reverse complement strand
CCATCGCGCGGACAGCGGCGGGGAAACGGTCAAAAATGTACGCCGCCATAGTCTAGATAGGCTTCATGCGAGTATGATATAACAAAAAAAAAAAAAAAAAAAAATCCTCCACCTTATCGAGCTAAGCTGGTGGCCGCAGCGAATAAGGTTGACATCTCGCAGCTAGCTGCCTGCAGGTATCGACGGTATCTACGGCTCACAAAACCGATGACGTAGGGAATCGGACTTGACTTATTCTCGAATAGAACCGTGCCGGAAGTGCTCTCGAAGAAACGTCAAATCGATTGTGCCCCTCGGCGATCGATTCGGATACCATTGTCGCTACCCAAAACTACACACCGTTGGTTATTCCGCTCATATACTCCAGCGCTGCAGACGGAGAGGATGCTACGGGTTTGGACCACAAGATGATCTTCTACAGGTGCTTCAGGGCCAACCAAACCAGCTCGGAAACGAACAAACAAACCAATGGAAGAAATATCTCGAGCTGGGACTTTGGGGGGGGGCGAGGATTGAGAGGTGGTAGAGGAGGGAAGGACAGCGGCTCGCAGTGTTACCTTAGGGCAACCCGGGGAGATAGGCAGGGCGACCGCAGCAGCATCGAGTCAACCGACGCAGCGGCAGCCCTCAGGCAGGCGATGGTGGGATCCCTGGGCGAGCACGCATGACGGATGTGTTGGTGCTCCAGTCCAAACGCTGGTGGACGGACGGCCTGCCAGGTCTTCTAATGGGGCTGGGGATAGCAAAACAAGACCGGCAGCCAGCAGGTATCAGCGGAATCCAGAACACAAGGTGGAACCTATTTAGGGGGTGCTGGGACCTTTCTACGGAAAGCTGATGACGTAGGAACCGCAACCCGATACACCCCCCCAAGGGCCAACGAGGCCAGGCAGGCGCTGGTCGTCGAGACAGGGGACATTGCGGAGGAGAACCAGGAGCCGGAGCAGGTGCTGCTTGGAGCCCACTGCCGTAGCGATTACGAACCCGCGAGCCATCGAGCGCATCGACGCGGAGTCGGTGGAACCCCCCGCCGGGGAGAGCCTCGAACAAAGTCTGCACCCGAGGGCGACTGGATGACCTCTTTCCTGAATGATATCAGCAGACTGGACGAGCGTGCCGCTCACCTGATTGCCGGCCACATGGACGGAAGTAGTGGAAGTGACGTCCAAGACAGCCAATTCGGTTGCCGAAAGAGGCGATTCCGCACTGACGCTGTGGCGGTCCTCATGAACTGTGCACCAGCAAGCGTGGAGGCGAAGCGGGTTGCTGGGCCCCATTCATGGGATTCGAGTCCGCCATCAACGCCATCAGGGCGCACTTGCACAGACGCTAGCTCAGAGTGGCTCCCAGCTCACCCTGAAGACGCACCACGCATCAGGCAGCAGAAGGGAAGGAATGCCATGAACCTGCACCGCCAGGCTCACGGGGCAGATGGGTCCATCACTGGTGACCCGTCGGAAAGTCATGATCTTTCTGTGGGATTCGAGCTGAAGAGTATCGACAACAAAATGGCTACGAGATGTTTCTCTCAGCTAGGATATGGAGTAAATATCTGGCCGAGCGCTGTCCATCCCCAGCGGGGATATCACGGGGAATTGAGGATAACCAGTCTGCACTCTCAGCATAGAGAAGTCCCGTGTGTCAATATGTTATTTCTTGCGATTGTGCACGTTTCCGGGCTGTTGTGTCCAGCTCCGTACACGGGTTCTACAACTATGGGTTGGGCACTATGAAACATAACTCGAGGAATTTTCACTTTACGCAGCTCCTAGAGAATAAGTATGGTTGGGGACGTCTATAACCGACCCAAAAGTAAGCCGAACTTTGAACGCCTACTCCTCCACCACCAACATTAAAGTGAATAAACGCTCTTTTGAAGTGATAGAGAAAGGGAAGAATTGATTTAGAGAAAGGGAAGAATTGATTTTTCAAATTCCCCGATTAATTTTAGGGAGCGTGGTTGATTTTACTTAGGGGTTCAAAAATAAATCATTTTGGTGGGGAAGGTTGGGAATGTCCCGCGCGCTAAGCCACAATTTTGCCATTTTGGGACGTATTAGTGCAGATTAATATTACATAATATCTTAATATGGTAATTAACTACCATTTTGTTCTGTTCGCCTTCTCCAAACTCCTTCATAACGTATGTATGCCCCATTCATATAGACACCCAACGTTCGCATACATCATGGCTAATGATTGCTACCATTTCGCTGAACACCAAAAGTTCTCAATGAAATTGAGTTCACAGTGAAATTTGGGATAAAAAGGGGGGGGGGGCGGCGGGTGCCGGTCGAAGCGGGGCAACGAGACAGTAACAGCAGCTCTTGAGGAGCACTCTCGAGTTTCTCTTGCATCCTGCCTTTCTGCATACGGAAATCCTATTGATGGGCTAGAATTGACCGGGCGCAGCATTTGTTTTCAAGTTCGGCCTACGGATCGAACGAGTGTGCAGTCGCGGTCCCAACGTGCCTCTCCGCGTGTGATTTGGTGTAGAACTGACTGCGTTATGAGTGCAAATGACATGCAGATAGCCAAGTACGAGTTACCTGTAAACAGAGGCGCGAAAAGCTATGAGCTGCACTTGGTCGTGGAGCTGTACGGAATGAGTTCGCGGGCTGGGAGGTGGGCGGGAACCGTGTGTGGACGGGCGCGAAGGAACTACTTGACGGACAGCTTTCGGGCCTGTCCTCTGTTGACTGGCATAAAAAATAAATAAATAAATGAAGGGCAAAATTTTCCTCATTGGGAATTAATTGAATTATTAATACCCCCGCCACGAATGTCCAGGACCAGTCGGTTTAAGGCGTCCCCAACCATAGAAGATCGGTCACAAAAACGCTGACCGCATCTTCTCAACGTTTACTTACGCTAGTGTTCTGTTCATACTTAAATAGCAGCCTTCTTGCCCGCGCCTCTTCCTCCTTCACCCTCCTTTACACCTCGTCCGCCTCCCACCATCCTACAACCAACAAACGAACCAACGATACAACCAACGATTCCAAGCCCAACGTCAAGATGCGCTTCTACGCCAATATCAAGATGATTTCGCTCTCAACCTCCTCATGGTCGGCGGAAACATGACCTTCTTTGCTTCGGCTGCTCCTGCCATTTCATCCGTCAACCACAAGATCTCCGGAATCTCCGATGCCGCTACCGACATTCCCCGTGGGCACGTTGGCACTAGCTTACGCCTTCATGTTCCTCGCGACCTACTAATCGGCTTCGTCAAGCGCAAGACCTCGAATGCGTCTCCTACCGTCACCGAGATCCTAGGTCTGATTGCCGAGCCTAGGGTCAAAGACAGCTGCAAGCAGACGAATCTGCACGGCAGCATGTGACCCAGACTGGTCTCCTTCCACTGCGGCGATTCCTCCAGCTGCGGCGGCCACAAGAACTGGATGGTGTGCCTTGACGCTTTCTTGGCTGTCGGTGAAATCCTCAACACCTGCCTCGACAGCAAGATGGGCCGTTCCGGCGGCGAGTACAACCTTTAGAGCAGGAAGATTCGTGTGGTTGTCCATTAAGTGCAGCGACCATGGGTAACTAGTGTGAGAGGGAGAATTGCATGAAAACGCAGTGCTCTAGAAGGGAAATAGGCATTTGAGATTACTTCTTCTCCTTCTTCTTCCTTCGTGTGATCTTCTCAGTAGAGTCCCCCGCACACGATCCTTTTTCGTTCCGACATGTGAATATCACCCGTCCTGGTAAATACCTGAATCAACTTCCACTCGCCACTCACCGTTTGTGAACACGTGCTGCTGCTTCATACTTTGGGGAGAAGTGATGCGGTCGACAGCGGAGAAACGCTATTCGCGATCAGTACCGGATATGAACAGAAGGTGGTATGTACCTTACGCGATGCCGTGGTCACAAACGGGCGGTGTTCTGCATAGTCCGGTACGGACGGGATTCTTGTAGTCTTGTCCGAGCTTCGGACAGATCGTGCTAAGTTGAACTAGAAGAACTGCGCCATACGCGCGTCGTTGAAGAGGGCCGGGCACGGGAGCTCACCACGAACGGTCGTCGACCAATCCCACGCCTCGCTCTTCCCACTCTATACGGTCCCCTTTGGGTTCAAACTTGCCGCCGTTTGTCACAACCCGAAATAAGCTTGGACGGAAGTTTGAGCTGGGAGGGTCTTGATGGCTGGCGAGGCTGGGTGGCAAACCTTGACCCACTGTGGACCAAAAAAACGCATAAGAAGTCCGTCTGCTGTTCTCCCCCTTCTCCTGATCACTTGACTCCGTCTACTCTCATCCATCGTCTAATCGCCTCCTGGCAGTCAACTCTCAATCTCCCTCGTTCAATATACTCTCCCTCGCTTTACCCAGCACCGGTTCTCCGCGGACGGGCCCGTTGTACCCTCTCGGCCGGCGCCCCCAGAATGTCCACTTGGCAACAACCGTAGAAGCCGCATCATCTCTATTGACCCCATCCGTCTTCCCCTACCTCACCGTCGCTTCTCTTTCATCCCTCGATACCGGCGGTTTACGCTCCCCATTGGATCAACATCTTCAATCCTGTGCCGACCGTCGGCGAGAGTCGGTCTGGAGATCCTCACCTCCTCTACAGCGTGGGGGTAAGCCCTTCCGCTGGGCTGTCTGTCGGTGGGTTGCAGCAACTCCGCTATTGGCACACGGCAAAGGAGATGGAGCCCAGCGATTCCGAGCGTCCGAACCACCACTTGGCTCGGTATCACCATGTTTTGCCAGTGCCGTGGCAGTCGGCGAGCGGATGTGCCGGATTTTACCGGCCGGGGAGGTGTTCCCACTCCGGGTGGGGAGACTCAGTCGTGCTCCGATGACGCCGTCCTCCGGCCCGATGGAACTGCCCGCGGGGGTTCAGTCGAGCCGCGGACGCCCGAACTGGAGGCCCGTCGACACCCTCGCCTACGAAGCACTGATGCGGGGTGCCCTGCGCTGTGCTTTCGAGGAGGGCCTCTATCCGTTGGGCCAGGTACTGCGTTCGCTAACGCCGAGCCGCTCGACGGCAAGATCGCCGATGTATGCTCAGACGAGGGAGGCGAAAACAGGCCTGTGGGGACGGTGGGGCTGACTGGTGGGTGGGCGCGTGCAGGGCGGATGAGAAGCTGGTGAGGAGGAGGACGGATAAGCGGCTGGGGATGCGGAGCCAGATTAGAGTGATTGGATATACGGTGACAGGTAGCATAATGGGAAGTGGTCTGGACTGGGGTTGATGGGCCCCACGCCAGCCAACTGCAGGAAGGTTATGATGGCGTGTATCCAGTCAGTTGTCCTGTCTGGGTCAGAGCTGTGGTGAAAGGGCGACTAGGCCCGGGGCACCAACTGTCAGGCAATCGAGCTGTAGCTTCTGGTTGATCAAGAGGCACGCGCAACCACAGGCTGCTTCCGGAAAACCAACCTGGGGGCTTTGGCGATGGAGTCGGGACTCAGACCAACGGCAGCCCATCTGGAGAACAGACAGCGGCATCACTGACTACGGCTGCTCAGCCTGCCGCAGGGTCATCAAACTCGTGAATCGTCGGCGGCCCAACAGTGATCGAGCGGAGACTCACTGATGCCCTCACATACACGGGCAGGACGGAGAGCACAGTGCTGCTAGAGGAGCTAGAGACCCTCTACGCGGAGCTGCTGCAGGAAGAGGAGGCCGAAACCAAGAAGGAGGCAGGGAAGCCACGTCCCGGACTCACCACATTTACCCATGGGTCAAGACTGGACGATGGCGCCGTTCCGGGCCGGTGCCAAGACGGATGTACCGAAAAGGCTGGGATTTTGAGGATGGAAACGGGATGACTTCACCGAAGGTGGGCACCGGGCACCAGACTCAAGACATCGAGAGTCCCCCAGAATACGGATGGCATCGAGAGCAATACGATGTCGCGGTTATGAGCGGCTCCAAACAAAGGCTCTCTGCTACGACCGATACGATCTGACAAATGAGCTGTTGACAGCTACCAGCTCACAACTTGGTTAAAGAGTTTTCTTCCCGCAGTTTCGTCTATTTTGAAACGCCAACGATCGTGGAATAGGAGCGGGGCCGTTTCCAGAGGCTCGGCCCAGAGGAACAATTCCACAAGTAGGGAATCTCTTTATCGTCGCAGATAGCCTGGAGGCCCGAGGAACTGCTGCACCCCCGGTTGTCGGAAGATACGACAGCGTCTTGGATCATTGTAGGTGTTGTTGCCTTTCTGGTGGTGATGGCTGTAGGAAGTACACGTAATCAATTGTGCCAGAACTTAAATTGCCTTCCCCTATGCCGATGCAATGGTGTTCTTCCTCAACCACCACCGCTGTAACACACTTCTTTGCCACAGAATTTTGTTGCACGGACCTTAAAATGGCACCCCGTATTCGCGTGTATACAGATAACGGTGTTACGTGTTCTGTCCGATTTTTGAAGCGGAAGGTGAATTTGCGAGGGTCAGACAGCGCCCAGTCCTGCATTGCAATTTTGAATGACTTGGAGTCATCTGGCTCTGATTACTGGAATAGTTGGCGGGGATGGCGAACGAGACATGGTAATAGAAATCGATCGATGGCAACGTGATTGAGGATGGATTGGATTCGATGAGGATTTCCGATCCGCCACCCGCTTGAAATCCGCCGCAGCCACCATGCTATTTTTCTCTTTTGGCAATCTCTTTTTAATTTTATTTAATTGTGGTATTTTGTTTTGTTTTGTTTAATCATACTCGCATACAGCCCATCTAGACTATGTATGGCGGCGCACTTTTTATCCAAGTTTCCCTCCGCTGTCCGCGCGACGCGGAACTCTGCAAGCTCCCCTTTGCCCTCCCCCCGGGCTTGGCCCAAGAATATGTGATACGCACGAAAGGGAAACGACGAAGGAAACGACGGCAGTGTGTACCCTTTCTCAAGAGAGAGTCTGGATGGGAGAGATATGAGGTGTAACTACGCCTTGCCGCCGTCACGGCTGAGAAGGATTAGCTGGTAAGGTGGAGGACGCCTAATCACGACGAGAAAACTTACGTAGGCACTGCACCGGCAACTCTCAGGGGGATACGTGGAAGCTACTTTCCGATCTGATCGAGAGATTATCTAATGCCAAGGCGCAGAGTTTGCATGTCGCAGCGCAGGGTAACTAATCTTCAGAGCACGTGACTTCGTTGAGCCGAATACGTATTTCTCTACGAGCAGTTGATAAACAATGACCCACGAGCAAAATCAACTAATCAGCAATCAATCAGTGGCAACGAGCGGTCAACGAACGGTCGACTAGCGGTCAACCAGCGAGCGACCAACGAACGGGCGATGATCAACGGACCGGCTACCGGTCACCAAGACATTTGTCGAGCAGCCTCCCCCCTACGAGTCGAGCGACCCGCAGAACGAGCTAAACGAGTCGATGAATGACGCGACGAGCGATCGAGGATGAAGACGGGAGGTCACGTAAAGAGCTCGAGAGTCTAGGCAGGGGATGAGGTACGAAGTTGGTGACTTACGGCCGTGAAGGACGTAATGAATCAAACTCAGGAATGGTGAGGAGGATGCAATGCAGAAATTACGTTGCGACTTGGCCACACGGTTGGTGAGCCAAGATTGCTCTGTGCCGATGCGGGGTCGTCGGCATGAACCCAGTCATCATCAGAGGGAATTGCGCGTTCTGCTGTCTTCCTATATACCGAACCTCATCTCAGCTAGGACGAGTACATAGCTCCGGGCTTCGGCCCACGCCACCTACGATGGGTGTGTATGCGCGTACTCCTTGCCTTACCTTACCATGCCCGCGAGGTAATTGTCGAGCAAGCCGTCGAACCGGACCGCTGAGAGAGCCGTCGGGCAAGTCGTCGAGCCCACGTCGATCCGCCAAAGCAACACGAACGATCCGTCGCGCAAGCCGCCAGCCAGCCGCGGAGCGCGCGCCGAACGAACCGCCGTACAAGCCGTTCGGTAGCCGCCGGGCATACGTCAAGCGATCCACCGAATACGCCGCCGAAGCGGTCGGGCAAGTCGCCGGTCAAGTGCGGAACCCTCCGCCGAAGCGATACCCGCGAGCCGCCGGGCAGCCGCGGGGCAATCCGTACGAACGGTCCGTCGGGGGAGATGCCGGGCGCTCAAACACGATTCGTCGAGATCCGTCGCCGCGGAGCCGTGCACGATCTGGCGCCCAAGCCGCAGCCGAGCGATGGGGTGAATCGAATATCGAACCGAACCCCTTAGAGTATTTCGCTGTGAATCCCTTAACGGTGGGCGTTATTGAGAAGAGGGTTTCTTGTGAGGTTTGATGTATCCTTGTATAATAGATGAGCGCCGGCGAAGACCACGCGGCCTAACCTCACGGATGTGAATTCTCGGGAAACCCGACTTGTTCGATATTACCGTGACTCCAACGTTGACCGGACGTCCCAGCCTTACTATAATCTAGGAGCAACAGTCACCTTTTTCGAGATTTTCAATCTTCGGACGACGTCGACCATGGACGACGAGCACTTCCTCCGGGCGCGCCAACTTTCACGTACTTCCACCGTGTGATCTACGAGACAGCCAGGCGCTCGAAGAGGAAGAAGATCCTGCTCAACACCAACGGCGAGCAAGGACGGTTGGGTGGCTAGGGGCCAAGTTGAAGCTCGACGGGACCTGGCAACGCGCCGAAAGGGCAAGGAAGGAAGGAAGGGCCACTCGCCGGCCGTTGAGCCGAGTGAAGGTGGTCAAGCCGAATGGCTAGGGAGAGAGACCACTAGCTGGCTGGTGGGCCGCGATTGGGGGGTCGGGCCAAGAAAAGAGCGTTGGGAGTCGGTTCAAGCAGCGTTCGACGACGACCGAAGGAACCGCCCGCCCAACGGCTCCGATGACGGTGGCCACCGCAGCCTAGGGTCTCAGCGGCAGTAGGCTGTATATCAAGGAAAGAAGGATCCAGCAGTGGGGCATGTTCGACCGGAAAGCCCACGAATGAGGTCTTCGACGGACTTTGAGTGCCACGGAGTTCATTTTTCCTGCTTTTCGCCGAAATCTGGATGAAAATCGCCGTTCCACTTCACCAAGAAACCGGCACCGTTCTCAGCACATCTCGAGCCTCAGAATCCGGTAACCCCGAGCCCGACCCCGTCACACCTGGAGCCGCGTCCCAACCCACGGTCTCGCGCCCCGGCTGTGCCAGCATGTCTGCAGTGAGGATAGGAAACCTCTCGGGTAGAAGCGATCCTGTGTCCTTCAGGCGTTGTGCGATCTGGCGGCAAAGACTCCGTATTCGTGGCATCAGCGGTACGGCTAGGTAAAGGACACCGAGGGCCGGAAGGTTGAGGATAATGCCGTTCCGTGCCGACGCCACCTGTATGTATTCCCAGACGTACGCCCTGTTCATCCGAGTGGCACAGACATCGGCAGCCAGTCAATCGAGCCTGGAGACAGAAGTGGTGATGCCAGAAGACCTGGCATTTACTTCAACTACGAAGTGTTCGAGTCACAATTTGGCGAACCATTCCCATCCTTTCTTCGATGTCAACCCCACTCTCGGCGGATTTCCGCGTCGGAACAGAGGATCTGCATCGCGCTCGCCCATTTTTTCCTGGACGTGGAGCCCTGCGGAACCGATTACCTCTTCCTTGCGGGACAAGTCCACACCTTACCCGATATCCAGTTTTCACAGGTGGAGGAACTCTTACGGCATAACGTCTTTCCGGCGCTCTGGCCTCAGCTAGTTGCACCCGTGCCAGAGTGGAGGGGCATTGGCTACGAATGGCTTCTCTCAGTCATCGAATTCAGACTTCGGTGGAAGCTGTATCATGTATGCCTTTCTGACTGAGCCATTTCTTGCCTTGTTGTGGCTACCAGTTCGTAGCATGTTTCGGCCCATGCATGCGCAAAGCAGTGGCTGGAGAGATGGGAAAGTGGTGGGGAAATTGAGCTGAAAGCGTTGTTCGGATGGGGAGACTGGTTTGTATTGCACTGGCGGAACGTCTTTAGAAGTATTCAGTTCCGGTACCACGGAATGGGGGAGGGTGTTGGCGACTCGGGATTCGGGATGCCCATCGGTCGTCAGTATTTAGCTTTGTTCCCAAATTCAAATGATGCTTTTTACTTCTTCTGCACCCCGATCACTCCAGTGGAAACGCAATGTGACATGTGAGGCATGTTGGACAACACCTCCCACATTCGGACGCGCCTGCCACGGCACTGAACATCCCACAGCGAAGCCTTCCATCGCATCCGCCTTGTAGGAGGCTGACAGTTGACGGGTAAGACAGGGCTCTACTAGTTGACGTAGTGGCTGAATCCAGCACTATTTATTATGTCTAGCGTACAGCTACATATAGTTATATGATACCTCACATAGAGCACCCAGTGGAAGCGCATAGCGTCGCATCCATCGTTGTGTACACCGCTGCATTCATGGTCACATTCGTGGTAGCTTCCATCGGAGCGCCTTTCGCGTGTATATTCAGTTCTTGACGTGGCTAGCACAGCCCTGAACGCATCAGCAACAGCGGACAGTTGGCTATTGCGGGGCGGCGCGTACGGTGCGAGTAAGGCGCGACGACTATTATGACGGGCTTCCCTCTCAGGGTGTCCGTAATAGGGGGGACTTGGCGTAACACGCGGCCTGTTCGGTGGCGACGCGGACGTCGACGTGGAGGATGGCGGGTACGACGCGACGAGTGTGATGACGACGAGTACGATGTTGGGGGGGGGGATAGGGGTGAACACGGTGGCAAGTACGACGCGACGTCGTGACGTTCTCAAAGTGTCAGTAACAGCAGATGTGATGAAGATACCACCGATGGGTGCTGGCGGCGAAAGTTAACTTACGATTAGACAGCAGCCTTGAAACTCGGCTTAGCATGTACTTCATGGTACGTATCCAGCACCCGCGCCCCGGGAGCGCTTAATACCGTTAACCCGCGACGGTCTCAGTAGCTACCTGCTGTTACTGTCTCGTTGTATGACGATGGGACGCCGAGTTGCACCTGCCTATGTAATCGCCCAGACTTGGTTGGCGTGACTGCGGCTATCGACACCCAGTAATACGAAATTCTACATTCCCCGCAGTTAGCCAACCCACATCACATCAGCCACGCCAACAGGGATCGTATCTTGCAATGCTATTTTCTGCGTTGGAGTTGCACGTCGTTTCCTGCAGCCCGTGCATTCTGCACGCTTGGGTTTTGCATAGGCTCTGATCCGCTCGTATCGAGGGGTCCCACGTCGGGGGGACCGTGGAAATCGGATTTTTTACATAGACCCGGGTGTACCAATAGGGGCGTGCCTGTGAGGGGTCCTGCTCCTCTCGAGATACTGCCCTCCGACGGGTTACAGCACCGTCTCCATCTCATCCGCACGAAAAATCCGCAAGGGCTCGCCCAGGCGCGGTACTCCCGGCGGCGAAATGGGCTCCGGCTCAGAGCGTGGGTGCTGCCCGCGGTTCTGCATATGATCTCCCTAGTTATGCGGGCTGACGCACATTTCCTTTGCCAGCCAAGAAACGCTTATGCGACGCCACCGTCCCAGCCGCTGTCAACTTCCCCACGGAAGCCATGGGCCCGTCGGCCGCACCCGCCGAATTTCCGAGATCCCGCCATGTTGAAGAGCGCGAGTCCAGACGTCGCTATGGTAGTCGCACGTCTTCGGAGGTTAGGGTGGGAGATCTACCACAAATGCTCCGTAAGTGCGGCGCGCGACCTCCACCCCCGGGACATTCCCAAGATGTAGGACGAACGTAATTTGAAAGCTGGCTGATAATGCGGTCGCACAGTTCGTGGCCAACGATGAAACCGAAGAGTTTCGACAGCTCGTGGTCGAGCTCTCTCGACTCTGATGGCTACTTGCTTCGATGGGCGATGAGAATGAACCGCGGGAGATGGAAACTGCCGAGTGCGCGATACATGGCCACGCGGCGATGTCGGACTCTGTCATCCGCACACTTGAGGAACTGGACGGGCTGTTCGCACGGTACCACAACCGCACTCCTTATGAAACCCCCTCACGATTCTGCAATCACCGTGAGTGGACCACAGGGCAGGTGGAGATTAGGGAGTTAAGCAAGGGACTGCGAAACGGCAATCGAGAGCTCAGCGATTCCATGGACAGAATCGAGAGGTGAGTAATTATCCCCTCCCGCGACACCGCCCCGCAGTCCGCTGCGGTGTGACCCGACAAGGCAGAGAAGGCTGACGATCGCCTGTGACGATTTTTCGTCGCGGACCGGCGATGCGCAGGCTATGCACGGCAAGATTTTGCGGCGAATCCTCTCACTCTGCCGAAGACAATGCAATCAACTGCGTGAGCCCTACCGCTCCCTCCCCCAGGTTCTACGCCCCTACGCACGATTTCTCTTCCGATCGCTCGCCATCGACAATGCACACAGAATGTTGCCTTTCCACCAAGTCGCGACTCGGATCGACCCAGGAGGAATCGTCGTTTTCCGGGGTACTGCCATTTGGGGATCATCACCGGTCGCGTATGCTGCCACCCTCGGAAGAAGCGCTGGGAGGAGAAAAACTCGAACAGTTCCAGCCGGGGGAGACCCTCGTGCCGCTGCAGTGTAATGCGCCCCATTCGAACTATCTCGTGCCTCCGGATATGGTTTTGCGGTTTGTGGATTCGGCGAGAGCTGGCTGTCCAAGCACTGTCGAGGAATGGCTCCGATGCGCTGTTTGGTGGCTTCTAAAGGTAAAAGCTTCCAGTATTCTGCCGCGTAGAGATGGCTTCTGACTCCGAGTGCAGTCACGCAGTCCTGTGCTGATCCATCGCCAATCCAGCGACAGCGCGAGTGTCTGCTCGTCCATCAACCAGGACATATCGCACCACCAGGCGTTTGTGAATCTTCAAAAGGCATCATGGATCGTCTACGGGGTTATACTCAAGGACAGGCGAACGCTGCTCGAGCTGGGGGAGTCAAACCGGTCACTTCTCAATGAGTTGGTTCACGTGAGTCCGACTCGGACGGCCTCCTCACGCAAACACCGGGGCTGATCATTGCAGGCGTTCGAATCGGATTTTAGGCGACTCGAGCCATTCCAACACACCATGGAGGACGTTGTCCCAAGCATCAACTTCAATTTATGGGAATCATCCGAACGCACGTCCTTCCATTCTGGTGGCGGGTTGGACCCGCGGAGATGGATCAGACTTCACTCCAAGGATGCGGGCAACAGTGATGAGACCGTCGTGTTCCGCAGCTTCGTCAACGCACGGCTAGGCAGTCAGCGAGCAAAGAGCACCGGGGCGCCGTACTTACTCGTCATTTCTGGACGCGTCGGGGAGAGCGATCCCAGGATTACGCTGTGCGACCAGACAGGAAAGCTGTACCTCTCCAGGGACTGTAAGTGATCTGCCCCATGGATTGTCGATAGACTGACGGGGAAAGTCGAGCACAATGACCTGAAGTCAATGCGAGGAGTCGAGCTGGCGGGAATGTTCTGTTGCATGGCGCTCAAGATCGCCGGGGTGAAAACCTTCGTTGAGTTCATCCAGGACTCTGGTTCGTCAATCACCCCTCTATTCCCGATGTCTTGCTAATATCGATAGACTATGCAGAGCTCATTTCCAAGATGGCCAATTTCTTCGGCTCCGTTGCCGCTCGGAACCCTCGAGCAGGGGAGACCCCCGAACCTTTATTCCGCAAGGTCCTGGAGTACGTCGAAGACCGCGAAGACCCCAGTGTCCTCCTCGAAACGCGCGGGAAGCATCGATACTGCGAGCTGCGTGTGTATGAGACCGTAGGGGAGCGTTCATATGGATGGCAGACATCGAGGAGACTCGTGCTCACCAGTCCGCCGTATGAGCCTCACCCTTGGAGCAAATCATTCTGTAATTTGCATGCCGTCTGTTGGGCATGAGGGCAAGCTAATCCACTGATGGCAGTTCTCCCGATGTCGCATGTCCGTCTAGAGCGAACGGGGCTCAAGGAAATAAACGCTAGCTGGTCAGATATCAGCCACATCATCACTCGGACATTGGGTGACTATGTCCCCAGAACTAGTTATGTCTACGACGAAATGTCTCCCACGCGAGCGCTGTGCTTCGCTTTCCGCTCCCGCACAGGTATTTAGTGGCCGCCCTCCATTAATCCCATTGCTGATAAAATCCTAGATGCAACGAAATTCGAACAGATAGTACTAGGCCTCTCACTGACTCCTGATTACACTTGGGCGAGGGACGGCACGATGACTGCCAAAGTCTTTGCACTCCGTAGCGGAAGGAGGTCGTCACAATACAAACTCCTGCACCTCACCGAACGCTCAGGGGAAACACAACACAGCCGCCTCTACTACGTACCCCGGATCACCGATTTACACATTACGCCCACAGCGTTCCACTTTCCGACGCTCCTAGTACCAGATTACATATCCAATCACATCGACCTCCTTCATGAAGCTACCATGGCAGTGGAGTTCGCTTGGGCCTCACAGAAACCAGCCAGTTTAACAATGGACTATGCTGCTGGCCTTCTTCCCGGGTTAACGTCGAGATGGGCCATCGCCGCCGCTGTGAGTGCCCCCAACGTCGTCTTCCGCGAGTTACATAAATCCCGGTTCCGGTTCCCACAATGTATATCGCCCCTCGCGGTGGGACTAGCCGACGTATCAGTATGGCAAAAGGCCGGAACAGCAAAACTACTGGTGCGTTGCAATGACCCCACTTATACCGATCGATGGACCAGCGCTACGCTCCCCGTCGGGGTCACGGTGGGTGGGCAGGGTGCAGTTGTGTTGCTGACAGTCGAGGAAATGACACGGGGATCACACTGGGATCTGGGGACAATTGATACGGCCGGAAATAACGGCGAGAAGGGAACACAAAAGGCCGGATGCGAGATCGAAATTGAATTTAGTCAGGAAACAGAGGGGCGTGCTTTCCGCACGGTAATACAGTCACTGGGAAAGAAACAATGAAATGGAGGATAGATGGTAGGGTAGATTGGTTTTATGCTCGTGCACTACCTTCAGAATTTAGAAAATAGGACGACCGTTTCAATATCTGTCATTCACTGGCGTCAGTTGTCGAATGTGAAGTCCTTTACACCAACCGTGTATCATGTCCTCCAAGCCTGTGTGGTGGTTGCAGCTCAATTACTGGCACTTTATTCGACAAATATTGAATTTTCTCTAGCCTATCAGTAGTCTCGCTCGACCCTTCGCCAAGCCCATCATTATTCATCAACACGCTAGCGGTCTCTAATGAATCTTTTCGAGAAAACCTTTTAAATACCCTACGATCTTGTGCTTACCTTTTAAATACCCAACAACGCAATCCCAACATAACCAACACAGCCACAAGCCACAACAGCAAGATAAAGTCGGTGCGCTCATGAACACGAGATGAGCGCATATGTACTGTAGCAAAAAACGGGGAAAAATTGACATGGGGTTAACGATGTATTTGACCAAACGCTGTATCAGTACGGTGATCTAGCAACTACTCTTTTAGCTCAGATGCTTAGAATTACAGACTGCGGTATTTGAACAAATTCGGTGTCAACCTAGTATTACTGACAACATGTATTCTGTTTTGACACCGATTGGGGTGATGAAATATAGCCAATACCTAATAAACACCCAAGGAACGTGAATTCGTTCCAACCCTGCAGTTTATTGTTCTTTTCCATCATCTTGAATAAGAACTTGAAGAACAGTGGTAGAGACACCATATTAAACCCAAACAGCTATGGTATCAAATACTGAACAACTTGCAGAAGGGCAGCAGGTGTGAGATCCCACAAGACTGGGAGCCAGAGGGGACAAAGATATACAAGGAGCATTCGATTCCTCCATCTGCACACACATATCACTATCGGCGCGGTCCCCACTTCTGGCCACCTCCACACGCAATGTTTATCCCCCACCCCACCATACGCATCAGACTTCCTCAGGTCGGCCGGACTATATGGATGATAAAATGAAGGAAACAATATATCATGTCAAGAAACATGTATTCCATATCAAATCTTTCTTCATCACAGAAACGATGTGACATGATTGTTCCACTACCAACCTGATACTCCTTCATCACAGTATACAGAGTGAAGATTGTACGGTTCGACTTCTCAATTGGAAGTATGAAGGTATCTCCTGTCAAAACAAACAGTACATATGAAGCTGACATGGTTTCCCTATCGGTATTTCTTCGCACTTCCTCGACTAGAAGGAACACCTTTATCAGTGTTCCCACTGTCACCATGAGAATCCTGTGTACAATGTTGAAAGACTGTATAACAGATCCTGATCAGGTGGAGACAAAGCTATCTAAAGTAAAGGAAATACTCTGAGTATGTCCTTTGTTATCGATAATACCAGTGAGCTGAGACCAGTACTGCATCTTTATCTTTAGACCTTTAGATAATTGAATACCATAGGCAAGCTCCCATACACCCAAGATTACTGATTTGTCAATATTGATGGTGTGAATGGGAAGGTGTGATCAGGCTACAGGAACTCCTGTATGGAAATGGGAGTAGTCTGTTCCATCTGCAGTGATATTGCTAGGTTCAGACTCAGTAAACTGTGTTGCTACGAGGAACTGAGTTCGAAGTAGATCGTATTGGAACACAATGTGATGAATCTGGCCAGCAAGGGGATGGTTATCGTATATACCATCAATGATGAAACAGTTTGTCTGCAAAAGATTTACTGCCTTCAACAGCTATAACTCAGTCACACATGAGTTGGTATGAGGTGCATGAAGCTTGAAGATCTTGTGCTTCTGCTCTTCAATCATCACAGCAGTGTTCCGCAGCATACTGTAATTACGTAGGTCTTGTTGGTAATAAATGGCGACATGTAGGTTTGGAACATGGATATAGTTTGGTGACTTGCATTTCGTAGCCATAAAAAGGGATTGCAGTAGCTCTCTTTCCTATTATAAAGTTGTCAGTTTTAAGTTACTTATGTTATGGCACAGGTTTCAGTAAAGGTTGGAAAGACTGGATTTTGGCTGTTGGAAGGTTTGGGTTTGGTTGTTGGATTTCAGTGTCTGAAAGCATTTCATCCCAGAACACCTAGGCTCAGGAAGTATGTTGATGCCTAGGCTCAGGAGTCTCAGCCTTGGAAGGAGTATTGGTGTATACATGTGAGTTGGGAGTGTGTATATAATGGGGGCTTTTTGCTGTGTATTGTTCTCTTTCTCTTTCTCTCTCATATAATTGAGTCGAGAACCAACACATGGACACTCCTTCCAAGGCCGAGACTCCTGAGCCTAGATATCGACACGCTTCCTGAGCCTAGATGTTTTGGGACGAGATGCTTCCAGATGCCACAATTCCCACCACCACCATTATAACTGTTACACCTGAATATTTCACGGAGTATATAGAGTATCTAGATTACTTAGCGACAGAGTAGTAGGAGGGCTATCGGGTGACAGATGATGGATCAGGAGTCTAGGAGGGAGTTAAGGAACCGGAGTTAGCTTACGGCCGAAAGATTGAACCCTGCGGGGAGAGATTGAACCCTGCAGGGATCAGACGAGGGAACTCCAAGGTAGGGGTCTGAGTGCAAACGAAATGGTCTTAGCAGATATGGTCTGACTCCTTACGGGGAGAGACCAGACGTTGGCTAGCCTCCTTGCGGGGAGGAACCACGTACGCAGAGAAACTGGGTCCTGGTGGGGACTAGCTTGGATCCTTGTGGGGGGAGCCACGTACGAGTCTAGACGCAAGAGTCCCCCGCCTAGTTGCATGACGAACTCATCTCCCTTATCTACACCCCGGCCAGGACCAATGATCCACCCACGGGGTCAATGCACCTCAGGGGAATCCAAACCCGAGTCACCACTTCTCACGCGAAGTCATCAGATCTCACGACGGCTCTTCCTCTACAAGAGAAAAAGGATTTCTCACCTCACCGAGAGAAATCAGCCGAACAACAACACCTACAACACTACCACTGCATATAGCACTTAGCCCTCTTCTTAATGATTATCAATGTTAACCTCAGAATAATACGCTGATAATCTACGGGATAGGTTTATCCCACTTCCGGATACTACGTAGCGATTACCATTCTCTAGA
>Ga0307516_10004196_pt1 | contig 17950 bp, 26 predicted proteins | sample 19_EM_MG_FD_203310 | JGI IMG/M metagenome (GOLD analysis project Ga0307516, IMG submission 203310) | Populus trichocarpa ectomycorrhiza microbial communities from riparian zone in the Pacific Northwest, United States - 19_EM | ecosystem: Host-associated > Plants > Roots > Unclassified | place... | reverse complement strand
AAAAGAAAAAAAAACACCCCCCCCCCGCCATCCCCTCCTCAGTCGAAAGACCGAGTCGTTCGAGCGTCCCGCCGATATCGCGGTCGACTCTCGCTGACGTTTGTCATGCAGCCAGGTTCCAGCTACCCAAACCGTAGAAATAACACTTACGCTACTTCGGGAGAATCGATCGATATCGACCAGAGATCCATCGCGTTCGGAGACCTTCATCCGGACGAAAGCTACGAGAACGGTCTTCATCGCGAGCAGCAGAGCCCTCCGCCACAATCGTCGTATCTGCCAGCGTACCCCGTGAACTCGGATCCAATGGGTCAGGGTCCCTCGACGCCCCGTGATGAGTCAAATACCACCGGTTTCGGCAATCGCGAGCGGGGGGCAAGCGAAGGGGCGCAACAGCACGGAGCCGCTGCCGTCGACCCGGAGAGGGCGGCTGCCGCTGCGAGGTTGAGGAGGAGTAGGAGGATACGGAACCATATCGAGCACTTTGCGCGTTTGGGGGCCCGGCTCGTCCCGGGGTCAGCGTCATCTTCGTCGGCGGCGGCGGCGGCGGCAACGGCATCGCCGCCGTCGAATCCGTCGACCGGTCGAACTCGTCTGGCTGGTCTGAGGTTCCGGGCACGGGGTATCCGAGTGTCCACCGGCGGACTGACTCATGTCGGACGGGCGCGCTCCCCCTCGCCACCCAGGCGGGGGGAGTTGTCGGCGGCCCAAGCACGGCGTCGGACCATGCCTCCACTTCGTACGACCGCGTCCGCCGCCAGGAGGCACCCGCATGTCGAGTTGGGTGATATGATGGATATCTCTCCGGTTCCCACGGTTACCCCCCAGAACAGGAATTCCGTTGTCGACGCTGGAGTTTCGGCTGCGCCCCTACGGAGATCACGCATGTCGCGGGTTAGGGACTCGTTCAGCCTGATGTCTTCAGAGCTGAACTCGATGCTCAGTCGTCCAAACACCAGAAGGCAATCGGAAACTCGTGCCGCTGCTCTCGATGCGCTGAACGGCACGCGCCGCGAACCGGCTGGGACGGATGCAGCACCAGCGCGGGAAGGTGATTCGATATTCTCGCCGACTGCCGAAGAGCCAAGCCGACCGGGCAGGGCGTCGATCTTCGGCTCCGGAGCACGGGATCCTCAGGGAATCCTCGACGGACTCAGCAATCCTGGACGCATTCGGCCGGGCGAGGACCAGGCCGCGATGTTGTCGAGGTTGTTGTCGGTGGCCGCTGCGGCTACTGCGGCGTCGCTGGTCGGGGATGCGCAGGAAGCGATCACGCAGGCCCAGGATGTGGGTGGGGACAACGGTGGGGATGGAAGCTTCGAGTCGTTCCTGCGAGCTCTGCGGAACGGAAGGTTGGAGGCGGCACTCAGGAATGGCGGCAACGAGATGGGTGGGGGGAACGCTGCCGATCCGAACGCTGAGAACGGCGTCCTGTCCTTGAACTTCTTCAGGATGTTCCGTTTCGGAAGCACACCAGCCCACAGCGGAGGCGAAGATGGGGAGGAGGGTAACCGCATGGTCCCCGTGATTATCGTCGGAATAAGGTCCGTCTCGCCACGGGACTCGACGGATGGGGATGGCCCACGACCTGCGCCGTTCTTTGACGCCTTGGCGAACCTGAGCATCCCGAGCGTCCACAGGAGGTCGAGGATGGGAAGCGTGGGTGCTGGCGGCGGCGTCGGTGGCGGCAGCAGTAGCGGGGCGCGACCTCGTCCGGCCTCCATGGGTTCCCCCATCTCTCCTTCGCGGCGCAATAGTTCGCCTTTAGAGTACGTTTCAGGTTCAGATTTCAATCTTTCCCCCTTTGCGGCAGTCGAGCCAAACCGTGCGGGTCCTTGGAGGGCTGTGAATCCTGCACAACGAGGCGAGGGCTCTGGTTTAAGGAGAGACTCGCTCCGTAGAAGGGGGCTCACGCCGTCCGGCTTCTTGGACTTGGCTAATCCAAACAGACCTCAACAGGCGATGCCAGCGGCGGCCAGCGAGAGCGGAGCAGCCACCCGGGAACGGAGTAATACTACGGGTGCGCCAAACCGTCCCGGCGTTCCGGAGGGTACCAGGAGCTGGATCATCTACGTTCTCGGGGGATCCTACCCCGAAAACCATCCGATCCTTACCACGCCGAGTTTGTTTACAGATGTGAGTGTCTGCTATCGCTCCCCCTCCCATTTCTTCTCCTTTGTCTTGGCTCGTGATGACGTGGTGGCTGACTGGGCAACAGGAACCCACCTACGAAGATATGACCTTGCTGTCTTCGCTGCTCGGCCCGGCTAAGCTTCCAGTGGCGGCCAGGGAGGATCTGGAATCCGCTGGAGGGGTGTTTACGTTTGGGGAAGGCAGTGCGACGCAGTATGGACCTGGTAATGCCGAGCGGTGCCTCATCTGCTTGTCCGAATACGAGATGGGCGCCGAGTGTCGACAGATTGTCAAGTGCAATCACATCTTCCACAAGGATTGCATCGACGAGGTGAGGCCGCACCCTGCCTGGAACACTACACGGCTACGTTGCTAATTGCGGAGTAGTGGTTGACCACCGGACGCAATTCGTGCCCTCTCTGTCGCGGCGAGGGAGTCGAGGAGAAGTCAAAGGCCGTGGAGGCGGCGGCGGCAACTCCAGCAACTATCCCAGAAACCACGGCGGCGGCGGTCGAAACCATGCAATAACTGGCACAATGATTGAGCAGCACCGATTGAGCGGACCCACCACTTATGGCTGTAAGCTTGATGGGCATTTTTCTTTCCTACTTGTCTTTCCATTTTGCTGTTCCGGGTGTTATCTTTTTTTCCTTCTTTCTTCTAGTCTTCTCATTGGGTACATGTAGCAACGAATGCGTGGAGATTGACATGTGGGTTGCTTGTCATATCTGTTTCTTGTTCTCGAGCGGCTTGCTGAATGCAAATTTGCTATGGCTATGGCTAGATCTGGGAAAGGGGTGGTTGGTGTCGTGGGCGTCGTCGGTGTAAGGTTCGACTTTTTTTTCCGTTCTTTTTTTTTTTTCTTTTTCTTTTTTCTCACTGTTCTGTTTCTTAATGTCCCCCCACCTTCCCCTACCTACCCCTTTTCATTCGAATTGATCATCTTGTTACTTTTTGCCTTTTCGCGTTACTTCTTTCCCTTCGTTTTCTACTTCCAGTTACTACTACTCTGCTCCTTTTAACTTCTGAATATGGGGAGAATCATGGTTGCGGGTGAGTTTTCGTGCGTTTTTTTTTAAGTTGTGGCTCTCTCCTTGTAACTTTGTTTTTTTTATTTTTATTTTTATGGACATTGGTTGGATGTGGTGCATGCAGTGGAAAGGGCGATAGGGAGAGGGGTAGGGGGGGGGAGAGAGAGATATAAGTTTGCTTCCTTTGGCAGGGCAGAAGGGACCATGAACGATGATGACGAGGGCGGCGGTGCAGTAGGGTAGAAACATGGTGTTGGCGGTGGCGGTGGTGGTGAATGGGAAGATGTTTTCTACATCCATACTCGAGAAATCGCCACCCCGGACGAACGAGCAACCGTGAAACGCATCGTTCTGTGGGTGTAAGCGCAACAAAGAGTTCGGCACAAAACGAGATTGGCCATTTTGACTACCTGAGCGGCACACACCAACACACACATCACGAAGCAACAGAATGAAGATGGACTGTAGAGACACACACATCGCGAAGCAACAGAATGAAGATGGACTGTAGAGAGAGGAAGGATATTATAGTAGTAGAAAGGCAGTTTTATTGAACCATCGAAACAGGTGAAAAGCAGAGGTTTAAACTCCCTCCTCCTTTGCCCAAAACAGCCAAACTTTTTTTCTCTCGCCATCCATACATACCCTCCAACATACTTTCTCATCCCCATATAAAGCAAACCAAAAAAATGAACGTTATAAAAAAACCAGTAACTTGAAAACGGAACAACAGAAAGAAAGAAAAGAAACAGTATTTATTGCATTTCAATATCCTCGCCATCCTTCCTGGCGCCGCCGCCCGAAATCGACGAGGTGGCGAAGCTGGCGTACCTCGAGAACGTGGGGCCGCCTAGCTCGCGCTCCGGGTTGCGCGCCCCCTCGCCGTGGCGGCGGAAGTAGACGCGCTTGCCGAACTTCCACAACTCGATGCCGCCAACGAACAGGCTGCTCTCGATGAAGACGATGCCCCACTCCCACGAGATGGGCCTGTGCTTGAACACGATCGTGTTGAGGCCCGGAATGTAGATGATCGGGAACACCGTCACGAAGCCGGCCATGACCGACCAGAAGAGGAACTTGTTGCGCCAGACGTTGCGGATCCAGAGCGTCCACGGGCGCTTTGGCTTGCCCTCCATGCGGAAGAACGAGCGCCGCATGTGCACCATCTCCCACGCGAGAATCAGCGCGAACCAGGTCAGCGAGACGAATGTGGTCGAGCGCGCGCGGAAGACGAGTTCGCATTCGGTGCTGTAGCGGTCGTTGCAGCCGTGGCCAAGCTGGCCATCACCGAAGCCAAAGACGACGAGCGTGAACGAGGCGAGGCAGAGCGCGGACATGTACAAGCCGTACACCGTCAGGTCGATCAGGACTTCGGCGGTGAAGATTCCGACTTTGACGTCGTGCGGGGGGCGTGTCATGATGTCGTCCGAAGCGACTTCCATTCCGAGACCCATGGCGGGGAAACCGGACGTGATGATGATGATCCACAGGATCTCGATGGGCGCCAGCGGGAAGACTGAAAGGCCGGTGTTGTCCTTGAACACGAGACCGATGAGAAGGGTGCAGGCCTGGGCGATGTTCTCGGCGAGCAAGTGCAGCACGAACTTCTTGATATTGTCGAAGGTGCGACGTCCCTCCTCGATGGCGTTGAGGATGCTAGCGAAGTTGTCGTCGGTGAGGACGATATCCGAAGCTGCCTTGGCGACATCGGATCCGGCCATGCCCATGCCGATGCCGACATCGGAACGCTTGAGTGCAGGACTGTCGTTGACACCGTCTCCCGTCATCGCCACGAACAACTTACGCCTGTGGAGAGCCTCCACCATGCGGACCTTGGAGCTTGGCGCGCATCGAGCGATAACCAATGGAAGGACCGGCAGATCGTCGATCTCTTGGTCGGAGAGCTTGTCAAACTGGGAAGCAGTCATGACCATGGAAGAGATGACATCCGGTGCGAGCGAGCCGATATTCTTCGGGATGATACCCACATCGACGGCAATGGAGCGAGCAGTCTCGGGGTGGTCACCGGTCAACATATGGACGTTGATACCAGCCTTGTGACACTCCTTGACGGCACCGGCGGTCTCGGGACGAGGCGGATCGTAGAGGCCAACCAGGCCGTAGAGCGTCATATCCCGTTCGACATCAGCACGCGGGTGTTGGCCCCACTCCGCGACCTGGTCGGTCCACTCCCTGGAGGCGAACGCGAGCACACGAAGACCTTGAGAAGCGAGGGCCTCCATATTCCTGAGCACGGTGGCAGTCCATTCCTCATCGAGCCGAATCCTCGAGTATTTCAGTTGGATGTGGGTGCAAGACTCCAGCACCCTCTCGACGGCACCCTTCATGAAAGCCCACTCGCGGTAACCACTCTCAGCGTTGCTGTGACGCTCACGGTAGACGACGGACATGCGCTTGACGTCGGAGTCGAAAGGGTACTCGGCGATCTGGGTCCAGTCGGGGTCGTCGGAGTGCGTGAACTTGCGACGGTTCCAGTCAAAGCGGCTAGTAAAAACCTGGATTGCGATTTCGGTAGGATCACCTCTGGCGTCCCATCCGTCACCGTCCTTGTGACGGGAAACAGTAGCGATGTTGCAGAAGGTTGCGATGTTCAAGTAGTGCTGGACGTATCCGCTCTCGATAAAATCAACGGCATTCCTCCATGGCGACTCGGCCTGCTGTTGGGCTTTGGTCTTTGGGAGCTTGGCCAGCTCATGGGGCGTCGAGTTGTCGAGGCTAATCTGTGCATCATTGGGATCAAGCGGGGCGCTGGTCTCGCCGACAGCAAATGTACCCTCGGCGGCAACCCAGGCCTTCTTGACGATCATCTTTCCCTGGGTCAAGGTGCCGGTCTTGTCGGAGCAGATGTTGGTGACGGCACCCAGAGCCTCCAAGGAGTCGAGCTTTCGGACGATGACGTTACGGGACACCATGATCTTGGTTCCAACGGCCATGGTGATCGTCAGGACGACGACCAAACTGGCGGGAATCATGGACAGTCCAGTACCGACAGCGTACAGGATGACAGCTTGCTCATTCTTGAAATTGTTGGCGGCCATGCATATGATGGCGAAGACGACCGCAATTCCGAACAGAAGAATGGCCAGCCAGGACAGCTTGCGCTGCAGCGGAGTTCCAACATTGACACCGAGGAATTTTCCGAACTGGGCCACGAAGGTAAGGGCACCGGCTTCGATGTAGTACTGGAATTTGGCGTGGCCATCTTCGTTCCGGCGGACCTTTCGGACCTTGCTGTCACCACCGCGAAGCGACTGGGCGATCTTTCCAATCTCCGTGCTCATGCCCGTCAGCACAGCAACACCCCTGGCACGGCCCTTGGTGGCAGAGCTACTAGAGAAGGCCATGTTGAGCTGATCGCCTACGCTGACATCCTGGTCAGGAGAGAACGAAGCATCCGCCTTCTTCGCCACAGGGATCGATTCTCCGGTGAGGAGAGCCTCGTCCGCTTCGAAGTCTAAACACGAACAAGATGTCAGCCCTATACGTCTCGCTCGTATTCCTGTGCGACATACTCATAGCTTCGATCAACCGCAGATCCGCAGGGATCGTGTCTCCAGTCTTGATTTCGACAATGTCGCCAGGTGCGATATCCGCCGAGCGGACCGTGACCGCGTGACCGTTCCGAATCACCGTGGCCGTGGGAGTAGACAAGGAGCGCAGGGAGTCCATGGTCTTTTCGGCGCTGTACTCCTGGAAGAATCCGACGACGATATTGATAACAACGACCGCTGTAACAACGCCAGCTTCGATCCACGACTTGATCGCAAACGACACCACCATGCCCATGATCAGGACCTAACAGCAAAACCACCCGTAAGCACGCAAACGCTCACCCGCGACACCCGACTCTGAACGCGGAATCTGCCGCTTACCAAGACCATGGCATTGAAGATCTGCCCTGCCAGAATCCTGAGAGGGCTCACGCCTCCTCCACCCGCCAATTCATTGGGGCCGGCAATCTGCACGCGTGCCCTCGCCTCTTCTTCGGACAATCCGTTATCAGGGTCGACGTTCAGCCCTCGAACGACCTCAGCGGCGGAGAGGAGGTGGGCGGGAGTCCGGAGCTGGGCGCCGGAGCCTTGGTGCACGGGTCCTTGACCACTTCGGGGGTGAAGATCTTCGCCACCATTTTGCATACGCTGGTCGTGATCGGATCCTAGTTGAGGAATTGTGAAGGTTTTTCTTGCGGCGCTGCGGTACTGTAGGCAGTGTTGTCTGCGTACGGTCCCCGTGGAGGTTGGTTGAAGGTAGGTTTTTCCGCTCTGCAGGGAGATCGGTTCGCTAGGGAAGGGGGGGGGGGCTCTTATCGAAAGAGAAGAGAGACGGCTTGATTCGCGCAGCGGGAGAAAATGGGTTGAAGGATGCCTTATGGGGAAGTGGACTCGGGTTATCGGGCGTACATTGGAAACGGTGGGAGAATGGGAGGGGGAGAATGGAGAGAATTGGGAGGATGGGGAGGACGGGGAGAGTAGTTGGGGAGGGGGAGGGGAGTAAGACACGGGTGGGCGGGCGAGCTCCTACTCTTAAGTACCGGGCTTTCGTCCATGAAGTTATCGCCAAGATTATGATCTACGGAAGGCTGTATCGCACCATGAGAGCACGCCAAGACGCTTGGCGCGCCACCCGAGCAAGGGATTTTCATTGTCCGCTTTGATTGCACGCCAAGACGCTTGGCGGGGCCCAATGTCGTCAGTACATCCGAGTCCTGGGATGTGCCCGAAACGCCCCCCCCCCCCCAAGCGGACGTGAACATGATTCGGAAGACGACAACAAGTTCTTACAGCCTCAAGAGCTAGAACCTATAAAAAAACAACCAAAGGAGCCGATATCTCTATCTCCAGATCCCCAGCACATCCGTTCGTGCGGAGACCGGTATGTAAGTAGATGTATAGCCTTCCTCTCAAGTCCGTAGGTATGCATGCAGGTGAGCCAGGTCCGCACCGCAAGCTTCCCCAGCAGAAATGCATATGCATCACATGCGATGGAGCGCTTGTTTGTTGCTCGATGCTCATGCAGCCGCCTGGATGGACGGACGGACGGATATGCTTCCGTCGTCGTGGGCAAGAGCCCATCTTGTTTCCGCTATTTGATCGCCGGCGACATCTCGTCCTCTTCCGGAAGCGTCTCCGGAATCGAGATGAGAGCCCATGGGCGGAGCCCCTGGATGGCCTCCATTCCCTCTCTCCAACGCACATATCTATGATATGTATGCAGTCCATCCACATGGATACGAGTCCCCAGGAGAAACGTGGGGCTGGCAGGGGCTGGAGAGCCGGTGGGGCGCCGGGCGAAGAGCAAACCGAGGTGGATTTGGCAGCGTTCTCCCGCTGTCGATTGAGTTCTAGAGTATGTGTGCGCAGACGAGAGACTAGCACCCAACTAGATGGGCAGATAGAGAGCCCAGCGCACCCCCAGCTGTCTCCCCCCCACCGGGCGTCATGTTGCATATGTATGCACACAGCGCTGCTCGTCGAATCGCAGTTCTGGCTTGCAGCACAAAGCGCAGGCAGGAATCCGCAATCCCCCCCCCCCCGTTTGTTCGGGGGATCTTTGCCACTTTTTTCTTTCTTTTTTTCCTCGCTCTTCGCCATCTCTCTCTCTCTCTCTCTGACCTATGTATCCACATATCTCTGCCCCGTCGCTTGTGTAGACTAAGAACTATCTAGATACATACTTCCATAACGACTTGTATAGACGCGCGTAAGCACTAGTCCTGATTGAGACCGCGCTATCCCCAGCATAGCGAGCCGAGTGAGTGACCATGAACATCTAGTGGTCTGGGGATATCCACCTGCGAAATTTTCACTCGCGGCTACATATGTACCCTCAACACCCTCTCTAGTCGAGTACACTACATAGATAGATAACTCGCCGCGTTCCATTTTGATCTGCGAACGCGGAACCCCCACCCCCCGAGCCAAGGCCATCAGTCATACATACATAATAGCTAGAGTGTGTATGTACGGAAAAGATTCTCGAAAAGAGAACGAAGTCGACCGGCGCGCACAATGCTGTCGTCGAATCACACCGCGTCTCGGGTGCACGTTTTCTTTGTTTTCGTCTTTTGCTTTTTTTGCCAAAGTTTTTTTTTTTTTTTTTTGCGCGACGGAATCCCCCCCCCTCCCTTCTCCCTTCTCCGTCAACCGCGCGCGACGTCAGAGGTGATCGCCAAGACGAGTGGCGAGAGAGAGGAGGGAGCTTTTACCTATGTACTCTACATATGTCTTCCCTGCCTTGTGCTGGATCGTCATGACAAAGTTCATATCTATGTTTCCATCGCCCGCTGCATCATCCTTCGAGACTTCCGTCCGCACCTCTACATCATCCCCGGGATCATGCAGGACGAGAAGCACAGGCTGCGTTGGCAAATCGGGAGGGTCGCTTTCCCGTCTTCAGTCCATCCGTCACATTTTCCTTTGTTCCGGACCGAAACGGGTCCGCTAGATACGTGCGTGCGTATCTAGGATGGTCGTGTGCCCTCCTTCTCTCTGTGGCCCGCCTATATACATAGTTATGTAGATAGATATCCGCATTTCTAACCGTGCAAACACATCCGCCGGCTTGTTTGTTTCATCACTAATTTATCGATGTATCTAAACACCCGGCGCTCCTTTTTTTTTTCTTCTTTTTTTTCTTTCTTTCTATTTTTGTCATTACTCGCACGCGACAAACACACCCGCCGCGCCTGGGCTTCCAAGTGCGTGTGGCCGGTCTCGCGAGTGACCACTCGTGAAACCCCGGCGAATGTCCCCGCCCTGATGGATGCGGCCCTTGCGAGGAGGCTCTCCCCCCCTCACTTGTGCTCCGTCCCGCTTCCGCGGTTCCGCTTGTCCGTTGCGGGACAGGTACTCTACATAACTACTCGTGTGATGGATGCCTACTCCGGTGTTAGCTTGACATAGTTACCTCTGCACGTACATACTCTACATATCACAGAGTACTACGTAAAACGGAAGTGCGGCTTCCTAATCCGTAGAACATAGGTACATATCTACTTACCCGGTTCCGGGGGGGGTTCCTTCCAGCGTGTGATTGTTCGCCCTTCGCCCAGGGTCTCCCCCGGCCCGGGCCAATCATGCCACAGCCTGGGAGTAGGAATCGTGCATGCATTCTTCCCTGCATTTTCCGTGGACGGAGATGCTGCCGCGCCGTAATCCGCACACACTCACAGCCTGGCCGGGCCAGAACAACAAACAACGCCCACGCCAACCGCAGTGCTCGGCGGCCCCCCACTCCGGCCCAGCCGCCGACGGCAGCCCTCCCGTTGTCGCGTGCGCACACGGGGAGGGCGGCGGACCCCAAGGCCGTCAGGGCAGCTGGCCAGAGTGGGGAGAGGCCCCGTCGGCGCGAATGGGGGGGGGGGCGGGCATGTCCCTCCTCCTCCATCCCGCGACGACGTGATGCGCTGTGCTGGCAGGACCTCCGGCGGGGAGCGGACCGAGGTTCGATAGGCGGGAGTAGGTCCGGGCGAGGAGATGTCCGCGGTGGCGATCGCAGCCCGGTTTGCAGCCCCCGCCCGCCCCCGCTCGTTATTCGCCCGTGGCCGCCGGTCCGGCCGACAGACGGCGCCCCGCTCGCAAACGGACGGGCGTCCTGCAGGCTGTGGGAGGCTCCCCCTCCCCCCCCAATCGATCGCTGCTATGATAACTGCTGTCTGGCGTTCAAACGCTCCCCGTCCGTGTCTGCATGTGCTCCAATCGCAAACACACCCACCCACCGACCGGTATGTAGATATGTAGTCCCTCGAATGCGCCCCGCACTCCCGGGCGGCCCGGCCCGTCGCAGTAGGGAAGACGCGAGAGCTCGGCGAACGAGGAGCCGTTGGTGGTGATGGTGATGATCCATTAATCGCATGCGACCTTATCAGATCATGGCGGTATTACGCACGGTCGAGTCCCGTCCATCGTCCGGCCAAGTCCCGCGGTGGCTCCCCCCGCCCCCGCCCGGCCTATCCCATACTAAAAGCATAGATAAAGAAAGACCGGCTCGGAGCGGGAGCGGGAGCGGGAGCGGGCGGGCCGGTCTGAGCCCGAGTGAGATGCGGAGAAGCGGGTGGTCGGGAGAGTTGCTGGACTCGGCGGAAGCGGTGGAGCCTGGAAGGGTGGCTGCGAGGGCGTGCCCCGCAAGTAGAGACCTAGCATTCCGGGCACCGTGGGACGCTGGTGGTGTTGCGATATATCACTCGGTTTTCCCTGGCGCCCGGTGGAAAGGCCCGGGCCTTCGCCTCTTTTGCCTGCTCCCGTGGCTTCGTGCACATCTCTCCCAGACGCGCTCAGTGCACGGCGCTGTCTGCGTGCTGTGTTTTTTTTTTGACCATCGATCGCATGCGACCTATGTATCTAGGTCATGGCGATGCACACACGCAGGTTTCCCCCCGCCCACCGTCCAACCTCGACCTCGATCGGCCTCCTCCTCCCGTCCCCGGAGCCCCCATTCCGACACCTCGCTCTGAGCATCCCCCTCAGCCGGGTCTGGAGTCCGCCGCCCCACAACAGCGTCAGCGAGGAAGCTCGGGACCGCCTGGCTGCACCTCTCGTCGGCAAAGACGTCCTGAATCTTGAACCGATCCTTATCCCTCCCCGTCTCTCTCTCCGTACCTCTTGCCACGTGATTCTCTGCTGTCTTTTCCGCTGCGGGCAGTTCTTGAAGAGGTGCACACGGGGTTGGTTCTTGTTCTGACGCCATCCACACCAGGCATTGGGTGGGGGCGGTTCTTCGTCAATTTCAGGTATCAGCCGGCCAAGGCGTGGCCAGTTCCCAGCCGGCAGAACCGCGAGGCGGCGCTCTTCCTGCTACTGGCTGCCCGTCCCGTCCGGTCACTGCATTGCCGGACAACCAGCGGCGAGCTTCCACTCACTTCCTCTCCGAGATCTCCTCCTGGCTAAACCCCATACGAACCTTGTGGCCCACCCAGTGTGTTCCCTAAGCAGGTCTCCAAATACAGAGCGAGTTTTATGGCTTCTCGGGCCCCATATCCGCGTGCCGCTAATCTCCCCGCAATAGATAGACAGCGCTCCCCCCGAGTGCGGAGCAGTGACGGAGACCCGGCTTTCCGTTTGTTCAATCGTCCGTTGCACGACGACCTAGCCAGAGCATGGCAGCATCCGCACCAGCCCTCTCAACCCCGACCCGGCCGTTGTGTTCTGCGTACAACGGTCCGTCCGGTCCGCACGGGACTGCCGGTCCAGTCTTTCCCTTTGAGACCAAGACCGGTAGTCCTTTCGGCAGCATTAGACGGGCCGGGCCGGGCCGAAAATGAGGCCCTGTCGTGTTGCCAACTCTTGAGGCACTCCAGAGCATCGACGGTTTCGTCTCCTACCGGATATGTATTGTTATCTTTGCGCCGCTGAAGCCTCACTCCGGGTGGTTCAGCTGCCATGGCCGGTCATGCCAAGATAGGGGGGGTCATCTGTGCGAGATCCTTTCCGTTTGGGGTGGGGGTCCCCAGACGCCTTGCTTGATCGAAATCCAATAAACATCCTTAAAACTCATTTTTTATTTTTATTTTTTTTAGCGTAAATTCTTCTTCCCCTGGTAATCTCTCCTGACTTCGCTCTCCCCCGCTCGGTCCGCCACTTTGGGCCACCCACGCCTCGGACGCGGTAGAGTACGTTGCGCCGTCTCGGTCCAATGCGGACGAGTTGACCACTCCTCCTGGGGGGCTCCGTGCGCTTGTCGTTTGTTTGTAGTCGAGGACGCCGTCGTGGACGGGTTGTATTTGTTGCAGATGGCAGGCGAGTGTGGGAGGAGCTGTACGATGATGGCGCAGATGGGCATCAGTGGAAATTTTGGTATGTAGCAAACCTGGCGAGTGACGGCCGGGGAAGCTTGCGGCCACGTGAGTTGCGCCACGATGCGGCGGTCTTGCGCGCACACGGATGGACTTGGCGGGCGGTGGCGCAGCAGTGGACTGCATGCGCCGCCACGCCGTGCTGAGCCACCCGCGGCGGCGAGCGTGCGTCGTATCTATCTGCATACGCACACTGCTGACGCTGCGCGTCCGCGCGGCCGTCAACCCACATCCGCGGGTGGCCAATACCGAGAGCATGCAGGGCCCGCACATGCGCACATCCTTCCTCCCTCCCCATGTCGGTGGAGGCGCGACGTCCCTAGACTTGCCGGACTTTGCACACATCCCGACAGCTCTCCACTCGTGCCCGGGTATGTATCAGCGCGCAGAGCAGACAGCCCTCTCCCCCCCGGCTCTCCCCAGCTACGTGTTCCGACGCGGGGGGGGCGACGCGATAAGATCGGGAATCGGGGAAATCCAAGTCGCTGCGATCATCAGGCACGTTGCTGTCCATCTGTCGGGAGCTGGGGAGATGGGGATCGAATAAAGTGCGAGAAAAACACCCAGACGTGCAGCGACGAAAAAAAAAAAGAAAAAAAAAAGAGAGAAAGAGAGAGAGAAAAAAGCAATTTTTCTCAGTCTACTTACTTCTTATGTATGTGGTCACGTATTTAGATAGGCGCCTTCGCTCGGACGATCGGCATCCGCGGACGGAGAGAGAGAGAGAGAGCGAGATAAGGGGGGAACAAACAGCGGGGCCTCTGAGCGGCAAACGAAACGGAAAGAAAAAAAAGAAAAAAAAAGAAACGAAACGGAACGGGAACGGACGAAACGAAACGAAACGAAAGGCGAGACACGCAGTATCACTCAGCACGCCGGTCCCGCTCCGCCGCGTCCCCACGGCCGCCGCACCGCCTCGGTTGTGCGCCACATTCCCCCAGCCACAGCCACAGCAGAGCAGAGCAGAGCAGCAGCTATCTATCTCCACGGAGAGCCGCCACACATCGCGCCGCACGCCCATCGGAAAAACGTCCCTCCATGCGCCCATGCGCGATATGCGAGATCGTCCCCACACAGCCAGATCCACGCTGGCCGGTGCAGGCTGCAGGCGGAAGAAAAAGGAAGCACGGCAGGCAGGAGGGGTGGGGGGGGGATGGGGGAATGCGTTGTGCGTGGGGCGGGGGAGCAAACTTATCGGGCCAATGGGTCGGGGCCGGAGGGGTGGGGGGCCGACTCGACGGACTTTGACGGGCTGACTGGCTTGGCGGATGGAACGGCCAGATCGGACGGCAGATAAGCAGCCCGATAGCAGCCCGCCAGATTGCGCTCGCACGACGCGCCGTGGAAGGAACCGCGGAAGCGGAAGCGGGAAAACACGCACGCACACACACACACACACACTCTCTCTCTCTCTTTCCCGCAGGCGTGCGTTCTCGCCATGCGTGGGGAGCGCGATCTGGGGGTTTGCGGTGCGATCTTGCATGTCTGCGGACGGGGAGCGCCGCGCACAAGATGTCACTCGCGCTCGCAACTGCCGACAGACAGACAGACAGGAGGCGAGGCGATCCGGCGCGGGCTGTCTGGGCTGTCTGTCTGTCTGTCTGTCTGTCTGTCTGTCTACCTGCGGGCTGCACGTACATACGTGCGTCCTGCGGATATCTGCGTCTGGGCGTGTCCGCCATCTATCGAGAACCGACGGGCCCCGTCGATCGCTGCGTGGGGGGCTTTGCGACTGCGGCTGGTACTGTGGCGCAGTGGGTGGGGCGACGTCCGTGGCGTGTCGGAGATAGTTACATATCTATCTGTCTATCTATCTATCTATCTATCTATCTATCTGCCCTGCGGACGTGGATAAACATTCCGCCGCTGCCCGAGGGCGGGGCCCATGTGCTCTCGAGTATCATACATACAGTATCCTGCATATGTACTAGTACGCATGCAGATATGCACACACGACGCCGACCATCTTCCCGGTCCGTACCGGCGACACGGAGTTCCTCGGGGGCTGGGACTCTCCTTGTCCGGCCGCCTGGATCGCTCCCTGGTGCATATCTACGGATGTGCGCCTGACGTGACGTGACGTGACGTGACGTGACGGGACGGGACGGGACGCGACGGACGGACGGACGGACCCCGTCTCCGCGCAGTCGACGTGCGTGTGTATTGTATGTGTGTAGTGCGGACGCGACAGCTGTATATATCCGCCGCGTCGTGTCCGCATCCGACGTCGCGATGCCGGGTGGTTCCGCCGCTCCTGTCGTTTCCGGCGTCGTCGCGAGGTGGCCCCCCGGCACATACATACAGTAGATACATACAGTACATACAGTACATACAGTACATACAGTACATATGTAGTTACATTACATACGGTGTCGACGGCGTCTCTCGCTCGTGCTGAAAGTGGACATCGCTCCGCCCCGGATCTGCGCGCGTTCGGGGCGGCAATTCCATGATACATAGCAGGATGGCGTGCGGTTCGGTCCGGATCGTCGCTGCAACGGCGCAGGATTTCGATGCGATGCGATGCGATGCAATGCGATGCGATGCTATTCTACTTCCGTGCGGGTATACACACACACACACACACACACACACACACACATATAGATACATCCACGGCGAATAGATATCTACTCTGCATACTGCTTCTTTTCTTCTTCTTTCCCGCTCGCTTTCCTCAAGGGGGCAGCGCGACGCAGGGGCGATCGCCGCGCCCGCCCCGGACCAGCCCAGCGCAACTGCCCCCACCCCCCGCGGACAAAACCCACGCCTGGTGCCGGGTGCGGAAGGAACGGGGACGCTGGAGCGTCGGGCGGATTCGGACACTGCGGGGGGGGAGGGGGGGTGCACCTGCTGCTCGTGGAGGAATGGGCAGTCCTCAGCCCACCCTCGCGCGCCGAGAATGCCATCCCCCAAAATCCCCCCCCCGGACACGCATCTGCCGGGCCCCGGGAAGGCTGCGTTGCGGACGACTCGTCGCGACCGTCCGCGGACCACAGCCCAGCGGTCCATCACGCACGGCGTGGCTGGCGCGCGGATGTGCGTGCGCACGATACTCCGGCTATCCATATCCGCGCGGGAAACTGCTCGGCGCGCGGGCGGGCGGGCGATCCGAGACAGTGGAAGCTGGCCCATCGCGGCTCCCGAGGAGGGCGCTTCGCAGGTGGCCCGTGTCCGTCCGTCCCGTCGGCACACATACATACATAGACGGATGGACGGATGGATGGATGGACAAAGTCCGTCGCGAAGCGCATCAATCCGGCGCTGGGCATCATCCCACGCGCATGCGTGGCTATCTATATATCTATCTAGTCGGGCACGATGTGGGGTAAGCTGTGTGCCCTATCTATCTAGGTACATATCTATCATCATATGTACGTTGTGCGGCGCTCTGTGTCGGGAGGCAGGAGGAAGGCCGGCGTCGGTGATTACTGGCTGGCGGGGGGGGGGATGAAGGGTCTCTTCCCATCAAGGTACTCCCTGCCGAAAAACAACAAAAAAAAAACCAAAAAAAAAACCCCCCCCATATATGTAGTTAGCCTCCGCCATTGGCGTATAGTAGATACATAGATGGAGTACATACCGGCAGGTGCGAGCGGAGGGGAACCGTGGTTTGCTGACGCCAGGTGATTGTTTCGGGGGGGGGGGGGGGTGTTTTGGCCCTGCATGTCCAGGGGGACGGAAATGGAAATTTTATCCCGCGGCTGAAGGAGGGAAGGAAAGGAAGGAAGGGAAGGAAGGGAAGGAAGGGAAGGAAGGGAAGGAAGCTTCCATCGACGCCGCGCAGCCGGAACAAGGCAGAAAGCGCCCGATAGAGTACCATACATACATACATAGTCTACACACTCACTTACTTACGTATGTATGTCTCTGCGCCTGGGTAGAGTATGTAGGGCTGGCGCCCCCCCGCCTCTGCTATTTTGGCCGTCGAGCACATACATACACACATGCATCATAGATTAGATGACAGACAGATAGATAGATACATAGACTGATCGATACATAATACAAGGTATGTACTTACATAGATAGACGGATATACCCTCGGGTAATCTCGGACAAGATAAAAGATGAATGTGCCGATAGCGGCGTGGAGCACGCTCAGCTCCTGCAAGAGCGAGAGGCTGACGAACTCTGTCTGACACGGCCAGAGGGGAAAAAGAAAAAAAAAAGAGACCATGGTTGGAGATCTGTATGTGTCTAGTCTAGCGGGAGAATCTACACATTACATAAGAATCGCGGGAATTAAACTGCTGAACCGTGAAAGACGAACAGCTGCATGCATATCTAACATCCAACAAAAAGAGCATCAGCCGCGAAACGGTAACGGTACTACATACTTATGTATGTATGTATGTATGTATCTATGTACATATGCACGCATCAATAGCGGACGGCTTGTCCTGATCTTGTTGGATCGGCTATGTAGATATCTATCTATCCACATGGCGCGCGGCGGCGTGAGGCAGCGGCTAGACATCCCGCAGGACGAGTCCGCACCATCGCACGACAACGCGGCTGCCCCGATACATAACTAGATGCGGCTACAGGCGGTTGTCCACGGGCCACGGGCCCCGGAAACAGGGCGGCGGCATCCAAAGAGCCGCGACTTGCGCCGGAGGGGGGGAGGCTGGGACGCGTCCCACAACCATCTACCTAGATCAACCAGGAGAAGAGTGGGGCCCGGTGGGGCATGCGTGTAGGCGGGTCGCGTCCGCAAACGTGCAGCGTCAGAGCTCCCCCGCAGGCTGACTCATGGCAAAAAAAAAAGGCGCCGAGCTTCCAGCTTCCGACCTCGGCCGCACGCGGCGAACCGACGTGCTCTTCTCTCCGCCGCCGCTGCATACATGGCCTCATTCCGCCGTCCGAGAACGCGCCGGAATGGCATTGCGTGGGGCGCATGGCGCCAGCCCACACGCGGGGGGGGGGGGGGGGGGGGGGGGGGGGCAACCCGAACGGAAACACAAACACCCCC
>Ga0307516_10004195_pt1 | contig 17952 bp, 17 predicted proteins | sample 19_EM_MG_FD_203310 | JGI IMG/M metagenome (GOLD analysis project Ga0307516, IMG submission 203310) | Populus trichocarpa ectomycorrhiza microbial communities from riparian zone in the Pacific Northwest, United States - 19_EM | ecosystem: Host-associated > Plants > Roots > Unclassified | place... | reverse complement strand
ATCAACTCCGCCGCGCTGTACACCGAGCGCGCCGAGAACCCCTCACTACTCGGCTTTCTAGAAGAGGCGACGCTCGCCGATCGCGACTTCGACGACGACAAGAAAGAGCGCCACGCGCTGACGTTGATGACCCTTCACAGCGCCAAGGGCCTGGAATTTCCGCACGTGTACTTGGTGGGCATGGAGGAAGGCCTCTTGCCCCACCAACGCTCGATCATCGACGGCCGCAGCATCGAGGAAGAGCGGCGCCTTTGCTATGTCGGCGTTACGCGCGCCCAAGACACGCTGACGCTTTCGTTCTGTCGCGAGCGTATGAAGTGGGGCAAGCCGCGCGCCTCCATTCCCAGCCGCTTCCTCATGGAAATGCGCGGAGAAACCGAACGCGCCAAGCGCGCCGCCGAAGCCGCCACGGCCATGTTCATGGAAGCCGCCAAGCTCGCCCAAAAGGCCGAAGAAGCCGCGAAGAAGCCCGCCCGGCGCAAGCGCGCTTAGCCATCCGCTACGGGCTAGCGAGCCTGCTAAGCTGCGGCCATGGCAACAGCACTCGTCACCGGAGCCAATCGCGGCATCGGGCTCTCTTTCGCCAAGCTGCTCAAGGCGCGTGGCGTGACCGTGATTGCAGCTTGCCGGCGCGAGACACCCGAGCTCGCCGCGCTCGGCGTCGAAGTCGCGGCTGGCGTCGACGTGACGAGCGACAAGTCGCTCAACCTGCTGGCAGAGAAGCTCAAGGGGCGCACGCTCGCCCTGCTCATCAACAACGCCGGGCTACTCGCCAGTGAGAGCTTGGCTGCGCTCGATTTTGGCTCCATTCAGCGACAAATGGAGGTCAATGCCTACGGGCCGCTGCGCGTGACGCACAAGCTTTCGAGCTTGCTCGAGAGCGGCTCGAAGGTCGCGCTGATCACCAGCCGCATGGGCTCGATCGGCGACAACACCTCCGGCGGCATGTACGGCTATCGCATGTCGAAGGCCGCGCTCAACGCCGCGGGCAAATCGCTCGCTCACGACCTGCGCGGCCTTGGCATCGCCGTCGCCATCCTTCACCCCGGCTACGTCAAAACCCAAATGACCGGCAACCACGGCAACGTCGCGCCAGACGACGCCGCGCGCGCTCTCTTGACACGCATCGACCAGCTGGACCTGCAGAACACCGGCACGTTTTGGCATGCCGATGGCTCTGTCCTGCCTTGGTAAGCGCCCCGCTAGCCGAATTTCAGCTGCAGCCACTCGCCGCGATCAGCCGGGCCCCGACAAGCCCACAGCTCGCGCCGCGCCGGCACCGCGATCACGCAGGCATTCGTGGTCGTGCCTTGCGCGTCTTCGGTGTAGCGATTGATGCTATCGACGCCGTCCGTGCGGTCGCGCATCAGCGCCTGCAGCGTTGCGACGCTTTGTGCGCCGCTCCGTAGCTGCGTTTCGGCGCGCGCCAGCCGTTTCTGGCTCGACGCCGTCGGCGCCTCACCCTCGGCTCCGCGCATCACGTCCGACAAGCAATGATTGGTGCGCGCCAGAGGCTGCGGGTCCGCGCGCCGCTCGATCACCGTCTCGGGATCGCACTCGAGCTCCGTCGCACCGAGCGCGTCCGCCAGCCAGTAGGTGTGCGCGGCCGCGCGCGGTGCGCGCCCTACTAGCTCTCGCGCGTCCGCCGCCGAACGCGCTTGAAGCGCGCGGTGCAGCAGGCTCAAATAGCCAACTCCGACCCGCGAGCGCTTGGTCTTGATGTTCGTGGTGCCGACCGCTACCCCGAGCTCGCTCATGCCCGTTAGCGAGAGCGCCCCGGCGCACGTCACCGACCAGGTCTCGGGACCCGCGGTCGGGCGCCGGTGGACGGCCACGACGAAATCCAAATCGGTCGGGTTGAGGTCCCAGGTTTGCCCGACGATTACCTGCGAAGATTGCGACAGGGCCGCCGGCACCAGCAAAGACGTGCAGCCCTCGTCCGACTTGCTGGCGGGCAAGAGCAAGACGTCGCGCACGTCTGTCATGTTGGTGGTTGCGTAGAGGGCCTCGGGCCGCACGCCCGCCGCTTCGGCAATGCCGGCGTTCTCGGCCGCGCCGTCGGGGTGCCAGGTTTCGAACACCCGCAAACACGCGCCGCCCGCCGCCAAAAATTGCTCGATGCTGGGTCCCCCGCGCTCGCGCGAATACTCGGCGAAAGCCGTCAGGCGCTGGTCGATGAACGCAAAAATCCGTTCACGCAGCTGCTCACCTTGTTGATTGCCCAGCGCGCGCGCATCTCCAGCGCACTCCACGATCGGAAGCTTTAGCAGCGACATTCGCCAGCACTCTTACGGCTGACCGCCGATTTCCGAAAGCTCGCGATCGAGCCGCTCGTCGAGCGCGTCTCGCTTGGGCTCGCCGGCCGACGGCTTGTCGGCCTTCTTTTTAGGCTTGGGCGTACCGCCGCTCCCCCCCGACTTGCCCGCTCGGCTCCAGCGCCTGAGCATGAAATACGCGCTCACACCGGCGCCGCCAAAGCCCAGCGCCAGAAACGTGGCAAGGCCGCCGATCGGGCTGGAATTCGGTACCGCCAGGATCTTTTCGCCGTAACGTTGAACGAACGAAGCCTCGATCGCGTCGGGCGTTTCGCCGGCCCGCAGCCGGCGCCGAATCTCGCTTCGTAGCTCTTCGGCGATGGGCGAGCCGTGAATGTCGATGGTCTGCATCCAACAGCAAGGCGCCATGATGCGTCCCTCGAGCCGGCTGGCTCCTTCGACGTACGTGTCCATGTCTTCGCCTGCCTGGTTGACCGACGACGGATCTGAATGCTCTTCGTCCGCGCGGGCCGAGGCAGCGGGCAGCGCCGACAGGGCACCGAAAAGCAGCCAAACCGTGGTCCGAGATCGAGCAGACATGGCCGAAGCCTACGCCTTCGGGAAGGCTGCCGCCAGCATGTCCGCGACGCGCGTCAGCTTGTCGCGCACCTTGCCGCGTTCGGCGCCGCGCGCCTTTTCGGCCGCGTCAATCCGCTGATAGTCGGCGAAAGTGACGACTTTGACGTCTCGAGACCTCAAAAGCTCGGCTACGTCTAGGGTTGGGGTGCGGGCGCTGAGCACATCGGCATCGCGCAGCAGCAAGTCCACGGTCTCTTTCGAATCGGCCTTGTTGGTGCCGATCAGACCCGAGGGGCCGCGTTTGATCCAGCCCGACGTGTAAAGGCCGGCCTGGGGTTCGCCGCTGGCGCTGGTCACCCGCCCCGCCGAGCTCGGGATGACGTTGCGCTTGCTGTCGAACGGCATGCCGTCGATCGCCGCGCCGCGATAACCCACGGAGCGGATCACGAGACTCGTTTCCAGCTCCCAGATCTTGCCGGTGGGCTCTGCTCGCACGCCCGGCCCTTCGCCGACCAAGCGATTGTCTTCGATGCGCAGCCCGCGCACGTGACCGCTCTCGCCGACGAGCGCGACCGGCGACGCCAGAAAGCGCAGCTTGAGCCGGCAAGGCTTGTTCACACGACCTGCCAATTTCAGGCGCGCCAAGTAGGCTAAGTTCTTGCGCGCCGCGGCCGGCAAATCAGCTTCGTCCTCGAACGAGACGTCGCCGTCCACGTCGACCGCCACGTTCGGCAAATCGGCAATCGCCTCGAGCTCGCCTTGGTCGAAGGCGGCCTGCGCCGGTCCGCGCCGCCCGAGCAGCACCACCTCGCGCACCGGACTTTCGCGCAGCGCCGCCAAGGCTGCGCTCGAAATGTCGGTCTTGCCCAGCTCGTCGCGGTCGTGCAGCAGAATACGCGCCACGTCGAGCGCGACGTTGCCCATGCCGACCACCACCGCGCGTTCGGCAACGAGCGAAAACTCCAGGTCGACGAAGTCGGGGTGCCCGTTGTACCAACCGACGAACGAGGTCGCCGCGTAGCTCCCCTTCAAATCTTCGCCGGGGATCTCCAGCCTGCGATCGAGCGCCGCACCCGTCGCGAACAGCACGGCGTGATAGCCGCGGCGTAGCTCGTCGACGCTGACATCGCGCCCGGCCTCCACGTTGCCGAAGAACCGAAAGCCAGGTTGCGACGCCGTGCGCTCGAACGCCGCCTGCACGCGCTTGATGGTCTGATGGTCCGGCGCAACTCCGTAGCGCACGAGCCCGAACGGTACTGGCAAGCGCTCGAACAGGTCGACAGCGCAGGGCGGCTGGCCACGCAGCAACGCATCTGCGGCATAGAAGCCGGCCGGGCCTGACCCGACCACGGCGACCTTTAGGCGCTCTGCCTCGGGCATCGTTCTCGAATCCGCGGGACCAAGATCCCGCTCCCACTGCGCGGCGCCGTCATCCTCACGGCGTACAGCGACACTACCACGCAAATCCTTTCCTTGACCCCTTCGGACCGGGAGCCTAAAGTTTCAAGACTTTTTGAAAGCTCAGAGAGCACCCGAACCCATGTCGGATAGCGTAGATAGCGGCGTCTTTGAGGCCGAGCTGGAGGTGGCCGACACGGTGGGCCGCCTGATGGAGTTTTGGGGCTTCAAGCGCCCGATGGGCCGCATGTGGACGCTGCTCTACTTATCGCCCGAGCCGCTCGGTGCGGCCGAGATCGGCGCCGAGCTGAAGATGAGCGCCGGCGCCGTCAGCATGGCGCTCGGCGAGCTGGTCAAATGGGGCGCGGTCAAGAAGAGTTGGCGACCTGGCGAGCGCCGCGACTTTTACGAAGCGGAGACCAGCGTCGGCAAGCTCGTGCAACGCGTGCTGCGCGAACGCGAGCTCACGCTGGTCGAACAGTTCGCCGAAGCGCTGGGACGCGCCGAGGCCGAGCTGCCGGAAAGCACCGCCCAGGAAACCGCCGCCCTGGCGTTCAAGCGCGAACGCTTGCAGCACTTGCGCGCGCTTTCCCAGTTGGGCGAGGGTCTGCTCCGCGCGCTGGTGTCCGGACAAGCCATCGACCCAACCCCCTTTCTCAGCATGCGTGACAAGGCCTCGTGAGGCCGACCTGCCAGCAAATATGACCACGACCGAAACCACACCATCCGCCAAGACGCGCGAAGGCTCTGGCGCGATGTTCGACGGCATCGCGCACCGCTACGACCTCGTCAACCGCGTGATTTCGCTGGGCATCGATCAGAGCTGGCGCAAAAAGACCGTGCGCGCGCTCGAGCTACGGCCCGGTGCCCGCGTCCTCGACCTGGCGACCGGCACTGCCGATCTGGCGATCATGGTTTCGCGCATGCATCCCGAGGTCACGATCGTCGGCGTCGACCCCTCCGAAAAAATGCTGGAAGTCGGGGAAAAAAAACTGACCGACGGCGCACTGAGCCAGCGCATCGAGCTTCAGGTCGGCGACGCCCAAGCGTTGAAATTCCCAGACAATACCTTCGACGGCCTGTGCATCGCTTTCGGCATCCGCAACGTGCCCGACAGACTCAAAGGCCTACGCGAAATGGCGCGCGTCACCAAGCCGGGCGGTCGCGTCGCGATCTTGGAGCTGTCCGAGCCGCGCGGCGGCGTGCTCGGTCCGCTGGCGCGCTTTCATGTGCATAGCGTCGTGCCGGCGGTGGGGGCGCTGTTATCGGGCGCCAAGGAATATCACTACCTCCAAAGGTCGATCGCCGCGTTTCCGCCCGCTGCACAGTTCGAAGCCTTGATGACCGAAGCCGGGATGCGCATCGTAGCGTCGACGGCGCTCACGTTCGGAGTCTGCCACCTGTATGTCGGCGAGCCGCTCGTCTGATACGTCCGCGGCGAGCGACGCCCACCTGATCGGCGAATGGGCGCGGCTGCTGCTTGCGACCTTACACGGCGCCGGCGTCGCCGACGTTTGGGTGAGCCCCGGCTCGCGTTCCACGCCGTTCACTTGGGCCGCGCAGCACACGCCCGGCCTCGCGGTGCGGCCGGTCATCGACGAGCGCTCGGCCGGCTTTTTGGCGCTGGGGCACGCGCGCGTCACGGGCCGACCGAGCGCGATTTTGTGCACCTCTGGCACGGCCGCCGCCAATTACTTTCCGGCCATCGTCGAAGCGTCGCTGTCGCACCTGCCGCTGGTCGTGCTCACGGCGGATCGCCCGCTCGACGTGCAACACTCCGCGGCCGCCCAAACTATCGACCAGGTAAAGCTATACGGCGACCACGTGCGCGGCTTCTTCGATCTCGGGCTGCCCGACGCCTCGGCGGCGGCGCTCGTCGGTCTGCGGCGTGCGGTGGCGCAAGCCGTCACGCAAACGCTCGGACCCCTGCCCGGCCCCGTTCACCTCAATCTGCGCGCCAGAAAGCCGCTCGAGCCCGCGGCCGCGCAAAACGACGCCGAACGCGCGCTATCTGCGCGCGTTACCGAGCTGCTCGGCAAGCCGGTCGCCCGTTACGCGCCCCAAACGCGCTTGGCCAACGCAGCCGTTCACGCGGCGGCACGAACGCTGTCCGGCGCCGCTTCGGGCGCGATCGTGGTCGGTCCCTTGCCGGCCTTTGGCCAAAGCGTGGCGGAGCCGCTCGCCGAGCTGAGCCAGCTTTTGGGCTTCCCGATCTTTGCCGAAGCCTCGAGCCAAGTGCGCTTTGCGCTGGCCGAGCACGCGCTGTCAGTGCCGTATTTCGATTGGCTCCTGAGCGCGCACGGCGCCGCCGAGCGCCACCGCCCCGACGTGCTCTTGTGCATCGGTCAAACGCCGACGTCTTCGGCCTTCGAGCGCTGGGCAGCGCACGTTCCCGCGCGCTTGGTGCTGGCCGAGCACGGCTCACCGGACGCGCTCGGTAACGCCGAGCTCGTGGCGAGCGGCGACCTGTCGAGCGGCCTGTCAGCGCTCCTGGCCGAGCTGAGGCGCCTGAACGCGTCGCCGAAGAGCCGTGACTTTTCGAGCGGCCTCCGCCAAGCTCAAAAGTCGTGCGAGAAGCGCGTGGCCGCCGTGCTGAGCGAGCCCTGTGAGCAGCTCTCGGAGGCCGCAGCCGTCAAGTGCGTCGTCGAGAGCTTGCCCGACGGAGCGGTCTTGGCCATCGGCAACAGCTTGCCGATCCGCGACCTCGATGCCTACGTGACCCGTGCGGCGCGGGTCGTCGTGGCCGCGCAGCGCGGAGCCAACGGCATCGACGGCCTGATTTCCGGCGCCATCGGCAGCGCGATCGGCAGCGGCGCGCCCACGCTGCTCTTGCTCGGCGACGTGAGCTTTCTGCACGATTTGGGCGGGCTAGCAGCCGCGCGGCTCGCTCGGTCGCCGCTCGTGATCGCGGTCGTGGACAATGGGGGTGGCCGCATCTTCGACCAGCTGCCGGTCCAGCGGTTGTACGCGGCCGAGCCCGCCGCCGCCGAGCTTTGGCTCACCCCGCCCGCGCGCGAGCTGGCGCACGCGGCCGCGCTCTTCGGGCTCCTTTACGAGGCTCCTGCGACGCCCGACGACGTGCGAGCGGCGACGGCGCGCGCCATCTGCCGCCAAGAGCCGACGCTGTTGCATTTGCGCGTCGGCCCCGACAGCGCGGCGCAGATGCGCCAGCGCGTTCTCGCAGCTTTGTCGGCCGAGCTGGCAGAAGCGAGCGGCTGACGTGCGTTACTTATGCTTGCACGGCTTCAGTGGCTCGCCCGAAAGCTTCGCGGGGCTCTCGCTGCCGAGCGGAGCGGTCATTCCGACGCTCGGTGGCCACCTCGGCACGGCGGCCGTCGGTAGCTTTTGGGACGAGGTGGAACGACTCGCGGCTCTCGGCGAAGGCTGCTCCGGACTGTTCGGCTACTCGCTGGGAGGGCGGCTCGGGCTCGGGCTCTTGGCCCGCTACCCGACCCGTTTCGCGCACGCCGTGATCGTCTCGGCTCAGGCTGGCTTGAAGACAGAGGCCGAACGCCTCGCTCGGCGCGCCGCCGATCTTCGCTTCGTCAGGCTGCTCGAGGAGCGCGGGCTCGTGGCGTTCGTCGACGCCTGGCAGGCGCTGCCGCTGTGGGCATCTCAAGGCACTCTGCCTGAGTCGGTCAAACAGGCTCAGCGTCAGCAACGCCTGCGTCATCAGGCCGGCGGACTGGCGCACAGTCTCATTCAGCACGGTCTCGGCGAAATGCCAGATTTGCGGCAGCAACTGACGCAGGTGCGCGCGCGGGTCGACGTGCTGGTCGGCGAGCGCGACGAGAAATTCGTGACGCTCGGCCGCGAGCTTTGCGGCATCATTCCGGGCGCACGCCTGACCACTATGCCCGGGGCTGGACACAACCTGCTGCTGGAGCGACCGGAAGCGTGCTCGCAAACCTTCGAGCAAGGAACACCGTGACAAGCTCGGCTGCGCTGCCAAAGTCTCCCCCTTCGCTCATCGGTAGCTGGCTGCTCGCCGCACGACCCAAGACGCTGAGCGCGGCGAGCGTACCGGTGCTGGTCGGCAGTGCCTGCGCCGAGGCGCTGGGCGGCTTCCAACTGTTGCCAACGCTGGCATGTTTGGGCGGCGCGCTTTTGCTGCAGATTGGCGCCAATTTCGCCAACGACGTCTACGACTACGAAAAAGGCGCAGACACGGACGCACGGCTCGGGCCAACGCGCGCGGTGCAGGCAGGCTTGATCACGCCCGGGGCGATGAAGCGAGGCATGCTGTTGGTGTTCGGGCTCGCGCTCGTGCTCGGCGCCTACCTCACGCGCGTGGCCGGGCCGAGCATCTTGGCCATCGGCATCGTGTCGATCGTCTCTGCCATCGCTTACACGGGCGGCCCTTACCCGCTCGGTTACAACGGCCTGGGCGATCTGTTCGTGTTCGTATTCTTTGGCCTGGTCGCCGTGTGCGGCACCGTGTTCGTACAGCTGCACCAAGTCCCGGCGTTGGCAGTTTGGTGCTCGGTGCCCGTCGGTGCCCTGGCGACGGCCATTTTGGTGGTCAACAATCTGCGCGATCACGCGCAAGACGCGCGCGTCGGCAAACGCACGCTGGCGGTGCGCTGGGGCCCGCGAGCAGTCATTTACGAGTACGGAATGTTGCTCGCCGTCTCCTACGCGGTACCGCTGTTTCTTGCGACTAGCTCGGCTCGCGGCCGCTTCGTGCTCTTGCCGCTCTTGACCCTGCCGCTGGCTCGTCGGCTGATGCGGGCCGTGATGAACGAAACGGGCCGCGACCTCAACGCCCGGCTGGCCGGTACCGCCAAGCTGCTACTCGTCTTTGGGATGCTGTTCGCGCTCGGCATCGCGCTAGACCATTGGCTGCTTGCGGCGGCAGCCGCGCCGGGCAGCACGTCATGAAGCTCGAGCTGCGCCGCCTCACCGTCGCTACGCCGCGAGCCCAAGACGCCCAGCGCCATTGGCCCGAGCGGGAAAGCTTGCTGCTGCGTCTGAGCGACGCCGAGGGTCGCGCCGGCATCGGTGAAGCATCGCCGCTGCCCGGCTATTCTCCCGACGCTCTCGGCGACGTCGAACGCGCGCTCGCGCGGCTGCCCCTATCCGAGGTCGAGGCGGCCCTGGCTCGCCCCACGCGCGAAGCGCTCGCAACCCTAGCCGGCCTGCTGCCTCGTGACTTGCCGTCCGCGCGCATGGCGCTCGAAACGGCCGCGCTCGATCTGCTGGGCGCGCGCGAGCAGCGCTCGGCACCGGCGCTGCTGGGCGCGCTGCCGGGAGCGCACCGACCGCTCGCCCAGCTCTTGGGTCCGGCCGACTCCGACACGCTCGTCGCAGACGCGGTGCGCGCGTTACGCGGCGGCTTCAGGCATCTCAAGCTGAAGCTGGGTGCGCCCGGCCGGCTCGCGGCGGAAATCGAGGCCGTTGCCGCGGTGCGCCGGCATCTCGGTGCCGCGGTCAGCTTGCGTCTCGACGCCAACGGCAGCCTGACCTCAACCGAGATTGAAACCGCCTGGGCCACGCTCGCGGGGCTCGATATCGAGCTGTTCGAAGAACCCGGCGCGGTCCCCAAGAGCTTGCTCGGAGCCTTCCCGCTTGCGCTCGACGAGTCGCTGCAGGGCCTGACCGAGCTCGAAGTGGTCGCGCTGCTTCAACAAAGCCGGGCGCGTTCGATCGTGCTCAAGCCGATGGCGCTCGGCGGCCTCGCGCACTGCTTGAGGCTCGCCGAGCGCGCCCACGAGCTGGAGATTGGCGTCGTCGTCTCTCACTGCTTCGACGGACCGTTCGCGTTTCGGGCAGCTGCCGCGCTAGCGCTCGCCATCCCAGCCGGGCTGGCGCACGGTCTCGCTCCGCACGCGGGGCTGGCTGCCTGGTCGAAAAGCGAGCTGCCCGTGCGCGAGGGCGCGCTGGAGCTGTGGTCGGACGCGGGACTCGGAGGAGCAACGGAGCACGGCTTTCCGTGAGCACGCTTTCCATCTTCGACGCCGCGCGCGAAGCGCCGGGCCAGGCCGCGCTGATCGACGCTGGTCGCGAGCTGTCGTTTCGCGATGCAGCTCGGCGCTGCGAGCCCTTCACCGAAGCCCTGCTGCGCGCCCGGCCCCGGGCCCTCGCGCTCACGCCCCGCGCCGATACCGAAAGTCTTTTGTGGCTGTACGCCGCCTTCGCGAGCGGTACGCCCGTGCTCACGCTGCATGGGCGAGCCCCAGCCGCCGAGCGTGAGGCCCTGCTCCAGCTTGCGAGCGCCAGCGAAGTCCCGGCGCCGACCGACGCGGCTTTCTCTCCGGCGAGCCTACCGCGCGTATCCGACGAAACCGCCGCCGTCTTCATTCCCACCTCCGGCTCGACCGGCACGCCCCGGCTCGTCGAGCTCTCGCGCGCGGCCGTGCGTGCCTCTGCTCGCGCCTCCGCCCAAAACCTTGGTTGGCAGGCCGAAGATCGCTGGCTACTTTGCCTGCCGCTCGCTCACACAGGTGGACTGTCGATCGTGATTCGATGTCTGCTCGCTCGACGCACGGTGCTGCTCTTCGAGCCGGGCGCCGACGGCTTGCTCGCGCGTAGCGCAGAGCTGTCGCGATTGGCCGAGGGCGCGACGCTCATGTCCGTCGTGCCGAGTGTGCTGGCCGCGCTGCTCGACACGGGCTTCGTGGCACCGCCTGCGCTGCGCGGCGTGCTCGTGGGCGGCGCTGGCTGCTCGCCTGCGCTGGCGCGGCGCGCCCACGCCGCCGGCCTCCCGTTACTCACGAGCTACGGCCTCACGGAATCAGCCTCGCAGGTGGTAACGCGCCGCTACGCCGAACGCTTCGAGCCGCTTCCCGAACGAGACGGCGTCGTGAGCTCCGGCCACGCCCTCGAAGGCGTCGAGCTCCGCACGAACACCGATGACCTTATCGCCCTCCGCTCGGCTTCGCTTTTTTCTCGCTACTTGGGCGACGAGCGACCGGCGCTCGACAGCCAGGGCTGGTTCACGACGACCGACCGCGGCTCGCTCGGCGACGGCGGCGAGCTCTACGTCCGCGGCCGCATCGACGACGTGATCGTCAGCGGCGGCGAAAATATCGATCCACTCGAGGTCGAGGCCGCACTCTCGACACTCCCTGGGGTGAAGGCGGTTTGCGTTTTCGGCACCCCGTCCGAACGCTTCGGCCAGTTGGTGAGCGCGCTCGTAGTCACGAGCGACGCCGGCCTGGCGGAGCCCGCGCGCCTGGGCGAGCTCCTGAAGGACCGACTCGCCCGCCACAAATGGCCGCGTCGTACACTCGTCACGGAGAGTTTGCCTCTCACTGCATCGGGTAAGGTCGATCGACGCGCGTGTCGCGAGCTTTACGACGCCGGGCAGGCCCGCGCATCGACCGCTTGAAGCTCGATCGAGCTGTAGGCCATTTCAGCGAGCGGCCAGCTAGCTGCCTGACTCGATACGCGCGAGCGCATGCCGCACGAGCTCGGGAATGGGCGTGCGCTTGAAGCTGGCTCGCTCGACGAACGTATGAACGACCTGCCCCACCGCGCACACCTCTCCGCCTTCGGAGCGCGCAATGCGGTAGCCGAGCGTCGCTTCCGTTTCCGCCAGGTGCGCGCGACAGATCTCGACCGTCACGGCGTCGCCGAAGCGGAGCGGCCTGAAATAGTCGGCTTCGGCGTGGCGCACGGGCGCGAGCCACGTGCCGCTGCGCAAGACTTCAGGCAACGGCGAGCCCGCGAATGCTAGAAACGCAGCATAGGCGTCGTGGAACATCTCTAAGACTCTGGGGTAAAAAATTATGCCTGCAGCGTCTATGTCTTGGAAGCGAATCGCGCGCGGCTCGGCGAAGGCAGTCGGACGTGAGAGCTTGAGCTCCTCTCTGTCGAAGCGATGCATGGGATCGCTTCAGCATATCCGTGTCCGGCCAAAATCTGACCCATTTTGCGGCCCCCCCGCCGGGCGCGGACTATCGCGCGGATCATTGGAAGAAAACGCATACTCGAGCGCATTTCATGCTTTACGAGAGTAGGCGCTTTGTTGTTACTTCCTTGCGCCGCGCTCGCCCGAAGAGGGCCGGCGGCAAAGCGTCGGCCGCGTGTGGGTCATTTGGCTCGCCTTTAGCAGACCAAGAGCCAAAGTAAGGTCGAGGATTTCGAGTGCAAGAGCGACAGTTTCCCCCGTCCCAATCTGAACAGCAGAGTCACGCCGAGCGCGAAGCGCAGCGGCGCGTGCGAGCCCGACGCCTAACGACTCTCGCCGGCGCCCTCGGTACTGTGGCTCTGGCCTGCCTTGCCTTGGGCTGTCCACAGGCTGCAGATCTCGAGAACGCCAACAGCTTCCCAACGCCTGGCTACCAGGTTGGCGGCAGCACCACGGGCGGCAGCGCGACAGCCGGCAGCACCACAGGCGGCACCGCCGCAGCCGGTACGGCAGCGGGTGGCAGTGCCGCAGGCACAGCTAGCACCGGCTGCGAGCTACCGTGCGTAACTACGGCATTCGCCACCGCTGGTCTCCTGCACTGCACGACGTGTCACAGCAAGACCACCATGAACAATGGTCTGCAATCGGCGGGGTTGGATTTGGAGAGCCCGAACGTCACCGCGCGACTGAAGAACGTGCCGGCGAAGCACACGGACATCATGGCCGAAGACGGCAAGACCGTGATGTGTCCGTCGGGCGACAAGCTCATCGACACCACCACTCCCGCCAACAGCTGGCTGCTCAAGAAAATCCACGGCACGCAAGACTCCAGCGCGACGACCCAGTGCGGCACGTCGATGCCCCAGGGGACGACTCTGCCAGCGGACTCACTCACGTGCCTCGACACGTACGTCACCTGCGTCGCAAATAGCGGCGGCGGTGGTGCTCCAGCAACGGGCGGTGCCGCGACGGGCGGCTCGGCGACAGGCGGCGGTGGTGCCGCGACAGGCGGCGGCGGTGCCGCGACAGGCGGCGGCGGTGCTGCTAGCGGCGGCGGCGGCAACGGCGGCGCGGGGGGCAAATGAGAGAGCTTGCTCGTCTGCTTCGCCCACTCAGAATCAGTCTTTTCCTCAGTACCTTAGTTACCGCAATCGCGCTGCCGCAGGCAGCGCAGGCCGCAGATAGCAAGGCTGACTCGTCCGAAAAAGCCAAGGTGGCCGTCGGCGGCTTCGACGGCGCCAAGAGCGACGAAGTTCGCAGCGCGTTCATCGACGCGCTCAAGAAAGACGGCAACTACGAGGTGACCGACGCCGAAGACGTGAAGGCGTCGTCGAAAGGCAGCGCGATCGCGGACGCCGCCAAGGGCCTCGGCGTCAATTTCGTCATCACTGGCAAGGTCAGCAAGGGCTTCAGTCTGAAGCTCAAAGTCCTGGGCGCCGACGGCAAACAGATCGACGACGCCGAGATCAAGGGCGGCGCCCTGCCCAAGCTCAAGAGCAACATCGAGAAAACGGGCGTCTCCAGCGTTGCCGAGGCGCTCGGCAAAAAAGCCAAGCCCGCGGACGACAAGAAAGACGACAAGAAGAACGACGACGCGGCCCCCGCTGCCGACGAAGACAAGAAGGGCGACGAAGACAAGCCGGCCGAAGACAAGCCAGCCGACAGCGGCCCGAACAACGACAAGGGCCTGTCTCCCTTCGACCTGACCGCGGGCCTGCGGCCCATGAACCGCAAGTTCGCCTTCCACAACACCATCGCCGAGTTGCGGCCGACCGCCGGTTACGCGCCGCTGCTCAAGTACGAGCTGCCGCTGGGCCCCGCGCTGTTCATCGATTTGAACTGGTTCCCGGCCTCGCACTTCATGACCGGTCCTGCGGAGTGGATCGGCCTGACCGCTGGTTTCGAAAAAGGCTTCGCGATAAGCTCGGTGTACGCAGAAGGCGTGCAGGGCCGCCAGCAGACCCTGAAGACCAACGAGCAAGCCTTCTACGTCGGACCTCGCTTCCGGCTGCCGATCGGTGCGCACATGCTCGGCCTGACTGGCACCTTCGGCCAACACACCTTCGCTCTCGAAGGCGACGAGGCCGCACCCCTGGTCCCCGACGTGAAGTACACGTACGTCAAGGTGGGACTCGACGGCCTGTTTCGCTTCGGCGATTTCCTCGCCGGCGCGCGCGTGGGCAAGCGTTTCGTAATGGACACCGGCAACCTGAAGGCCGGCTGGTTCCCCAACGTCAAGACGCAGTCGCTCGAAGCGGGCGTCACGGTCGGCTACCGCTTGGTCAGCATGCTCGACTTGGTCGCCGGTTTCGATTGGCTGCGCTACGGCTTCGACTTCAACCCGAACCCGCCACGCCGCCAGTGTGGTCCGCTGAGCACCCAAGGCTGCACAGACCCGAACCTGGACACCACGTCCGTCGTAGCTGGCGGCGCCGTCGACGAATACCTGTCGGGCTACATCGCGTTTCGATTCCACATGCCGGGCGCGGGCGAAGAAGCCGCGCCATAGCCGGCGCCGAGTCAGGGAGCTATACTGCGCGGCGATGCCGTCGCGCGGTTTGGCTTGCCTGACTCTGCTACTCTGCTTCGCCTGCAATACCGCCAAAGAGCCGGCGCCCGTCGTCAAAGCCGAGGCGCCTGTGCCGGTTGCTTCTGCTGCCAGTCGCAAGCTCTTTGGTGCGCCGCTCGGCTCGAGCCCCGTCACCGAGCTTGGGGCAGTGCTCAAGGCACCAGATAGGTTCGCCGACCAGAGCGTGCTGGTCGAGGGCGACGTGCGCCGGGCCTGCACCCGCCGGGGTTGTTGGATGGAGCTGAGCGCAGCCCCCGACCCCGCCGCGCCCGGTTGCCGCGTGACGTTCAAAGACTATGGCTTCTTCGTCCCCACCGACTCGGCCGGTTCCAAGGCCCGCGTCGAGGCCCGGGTCGAGAGCAAGGTTCTGAAGCCGGAGCTGGTCGCGCACATGGAATCAGAAGGCGCCAAGTTCGCGGAAAAAGACCCAGACGGCTCCGCCCGTGAGGTGCGCCTGGTAGCCAGCGGCGTCGAGATGTGGCGCCCCAACCCCTAGCTTCTCCGCCTCCTCAGCCCTCACGCCTGCCGCGTCCGCCCCTAATTAGACCGCCGGCGCCGGGATATGCTACGCACGATTCGATGCGCCTTTTGGCCCGAATCGCGCTCTGCTGCTCCCTGGTGCTCGCCCCCGGCGCCGCCAGCGCCAAGGAACACGTCGTGACCGACGGACAGACCTTGGGCAAAATCGCCAAACGGTATTCGATCAGCATCGCCGCGCTGTGCAAGGCCAACGGCATCTCGCGCCGCGAAAAGATCAAAGCCGGCCAGCACCTGACCATCCCCGGCCCGAACGACGCCGAGGCGCCCGACACTTCGCTAGCTTCGCTCAAAGAGCAAGGCGAGGTCGACGAGCCCGAGCCCAAGGACGAACCCGCCCACAAGGACAAGGACGAGCCCGCCCACAAGGACAAGGACGACGGCGCACGCAAAGATCGCGAAGATCCGGACGACCGCTCGGTCGGCGGCGGGCTGCGCCAGATCGACCTGCCCGGCGCAGCGCCGGCCTACTACTTCGAACCGCAAGGCAAGGGCCGACTCGGTCTCAAGCCGGTGTTGGTCTACTTGCACGGCCGCGGCGGGCACCCGGAGGCTGATTGCCGTCGCTGGGCGTCGCTGGCGCGCCGCTACGGCTGGCTGGTGTGTCCGAGCGGCCCGGTGCCGTACGGCGACGGGCGAGCCTGGGACAACAACTGGCCGAGCGCGCATCACGCGACCATGGCCGCCATCAACGCGCTGCGCGACAAGTACGGGCGGCGCGTGCAGCTCTGGGGCAACACGCTGATCGGGTTTTCCGAAGGCGCCTACGCGGCCATGAACGTCGGCGTGCGCGAGCCGCGCACCTTCAACCGCTGGCTCATTCTCGCCGCCAACTCCAAATACTGGGGCGGCCCCGGCTTGGAAGCGCTCGGCTCCGCGAAAGACCGCGTGCGGCGTGTGTTCTTGATCACCGGCGAGCACGACGGCGTCATCGAAGGCACCCACCAAGTCGAAGAGTGGCTGCAAAAAGCCGGCGTTCCGACCAAGGTCGTCACGCCCAGCAACATGGGCCACGAAACGCCGCTCGAAAAGAAGACGGAAATGTATCGCGGGGCGCTCAGCTGGCTCGACGACGGCTAACTCTCCCACGTGCCCGTAAACGTGCCCGTGCCCGTGCCCGACGGTCCTCACGGCATCGCGCGTGATCGTCACTACGCCGATTGGGAGGCCGTTGTTGGTGTTGGGCTGCCCAGCTGGGCAGCCTGAAACAAGGCAAACCAAACAACGCAGACGCGCGGTTTTCTACGAACCGTCGGGCACGGGCACGTTTACGGGCACGGGCACGTTTACGAGAGAGCGAGTCTCAGTGATACGCGGCGGCGGTGTTGACGGGCTTGCCGGTGCGGTCGTGCTCGGCGACTAAGTAACGCGCGGTGACTTCGCAGTTGGTGCAGGCGGGGAACTGCGACTTGTGCTCGCAGGTGATCACGAGCGCGCTCGGCGACGCTTGCGCAAACTCGTTCGGATCGATGTGGCGGCCGCACGCGATGCAGTGAATGTGCGTGTTCTCGTGCTTGTGCCCTGCTCCGCTCTGATCCTTCTTCTCGCGCTTCGTGAGTCGTTTCTCTCGCTTCATGGCGGGACGGCTCTATCACAGCTCCGACAAGAGTGCTCGGGCCAGATCGTGGTCGGGGTTCTCCGACAAAGCTTTGGTGGCGAGCACCTTGGCCTTGCGCAAATCGCCGGCTTTTTTGGCGAGCGTGGCCAGGTAGTAGTTGGCGTCGGCCTTCATCTCGATGGTCGCGCCATCGCTCGAGCCAGGTTCGGGCGCTTTCATGATCGCGATGCCGCGGAAGGCACGCTGAGCGGTTTCGTCTTCGTCGATCTCGAGGGCTTGCGTGCCAAGCTGCATGGCAAGCTTGCCGTTCTTCGGGTCGAGCTCGAAAGCGCGTAGCAGCGCCGCCAGCGCGTCGGACAAGAAGCCGTCTTGTAGGTGCAGGTTGGCAATTTCTTGAAAAACCTGGCCGAGCGCCTTCACGCGCCGACCCTTGCTGGCTTCCGTGACGGAGGTGAGCAAGGCCAGCGCGTCGTCGTTGCGCTGCGCGGCGCCGTAAGCGCGCGAGAGCTGCACCACCGCGTCGATGTTGTCCGGATCTTGTTCGCGCACGAGCTCCAGAATGCGCACGGCGGCTTCGGCTTGGCCGTCGGTTGCGAGCAAGAGCTCACCCGCGCGCAAAAGCAGGCGCTTTTGCTCCGCCGGATCCTTGGCGCTCTTGGCGTCTTCCAGCAGCATCTCGGACAGCTCGCGCACCGCTCCGATCGCGGCGTAAACGTTCTGCAAACGCAGTCGCAGATCGGGCCGGCGTCGGTCGACGCTGAGCGCGCGCTCGAGGCCGGCACGCGCTTCTTCGGGGCGGCCGAGTTGCTCACAAGCATCCGCCAGGCGCATGGCGTCGCGCACCAGCTCGTCGCCGCTTTCGACCTCGACCAGGCGCGTGAGCGTAGTCACGGCGTGCTCGGCGTTGCCGGTGCGGGTCGACAGCTCCGCCAGACGGCGCAGCGCCTCGATGTCTTCCGGCATTTCGCGCACGAACTCCGAAAGCCGGGCGCGCGCACCGTGTGCGTCACCCGCGGCTTCGAGCAGCTCGACCAGGCGCAGGGTGAGCCGGCGATCTTCGGGCGGCTCGGCGCGGGCGATGGCGCGCTCCAGCGCGTCGATTAAGTCGGATGCCAGCGACGGGTCGACCTCGTAAGCGGCTTCGAGCGCGCTCACGGCTTCTTCGTCGCGCGACAGCTCGCCCAAGAGCTGGGCGCGTTTACGT
>Ga0307516_10004194_pt1 | contig 17953 bp, 27 predicted proteins | sample 19_EM_MG_FD_203310 | JGI IMG/M metagenome (GOLD analysis project Ga0307516, IMG submission 203310) | Populus trichocarpa ectomycorrhiza microbial communities from riparian zone in the Pacific Northwest, United States - 19_EM | ecosystem: Host-associated > Plants > Roots > Unclassified | place... | reverse complement strand
CTTCTCGAGGCGCGTCGCATTAATGAACTTTGGTCACAGGTCACGTCCAATTCTGGACCCTATTGGCAGTGAACATCCGGGGTCACAGGTCACACCTGCTGAACCTACGGTCGTAATAGTACAGTATTGTATGTATCTACCACGGAACGTGAATAAGAGTGGTCAAGCCTGACATATAGTATGGGTAATGTACCTCAGTCGACACGGAAGTGGGAATCGACTGAGGTATGGAGTATCGTACGGTCAGTCGTTACTAAGGGATTTTATCAATGTTACAGCGAATAGTTACGGGGTAAAGGGGGGGAAAGGAATGTCATAAGTATACCGGTTGAGGGCACGCCGACTCGTCTCCGAGAGAGCATGCAAGAGCCCAGTCTATAACACCAGGACGAATGGTTCTAAGCACCTCCAGACCCGGCTTGCGTCAGTGTGAGAAGTTGAGAACGGACAGCCGATAGGGCGCGAGATAGTCCAGGAGGGAAGGAAAGGATGGTGAGCTCTTCCGCATCGATCTTACATCGATATGACGTCTTTGCGGTTTCTCGCCGGGTCACACTGATAATGACAGGCGCGTGTACTAGTTAAGTATTCTAGGAACTTAGAGTTGATGAACATATTTCGGGCTAGGAACGAAAACTTCGAATGTAACCGCTTGATAGTGCGCTGGAAAAGTGTCCAAGGCCCGGGTAAATACAAAGCAGACGCTTTTAAATGGAACAATCATCTTCCGTTGAACCGGCTTTGACCATTGCACCAGTCGCAGCGCTCGATCGGGTTCCGAAATGAGCGCGTTGGTGCGGATGGTGCCAAACAAAAGACTAACCACAATTGTGTTCGATCTACACTACGGCGAACTTGGTTTTTCTAATAATGTCAACCTCGCAGAGGCGGTTCCTCAAATAATAGACTTTAAGCAGTTGCCCAACTTGCCCCGAAGACCTTCCAACCTGAACAAGACATACTAAAGTAACTCCCTGGTTCTATCGACAATCGCCTTGGCTTCTGGAAAACGTGGTGTGATCACAAGATCAAACGGCAAAGGGCGGCTACAAGATGAACGCAGGATTATTTTCTTGGGATCAGTCGCTCTATCGACGCCATGAAGAGGATGAACGACTCTCACACGACCGACGCGGCATTCATGGTTTCCAAGGTATCCGGGATAATGGGTTTACCCGCTTTGTCCGTTACAGGAGAGATCTTGGTTGCCCAGAGAATCGAAGCAATGTTGATGAAAAGTGCGGTATTAGCCAGGCGCCGTCCAAGGCAAATCCTGCGGCAAAGGACCTGGATTAGGAGAACGTCTGGAATAGTTGAACTGGACTTATTACCTGGGTCCAAAGCCCTGTTCGCGAGATCTTCCGTGAGCCGTTAAACGGGCAATCTTTGAGAACTTACGAAGGTCACGTGTCCTGCGTGTAGTCACGACGTGTGCTTGAGCACAGGAATAATGATTATGAAGGGTGAACAGGAAAGCTCACCTTCTGGGAACGGGGAAGGGCAGGGGCAATATCAACGTAGCGTACATGGTCGCGATACTGGAGAAATTACACACCACCCTTCGTATCTGCTAATGGGGGAGTAAGCTGTCCATTTTCGTCGATGAAGCGGTCGGGATTGAAATCGTCCGCGTCCTCTCCCTAGGTAAAATTGACGATCAATAAAAAGTACGCGGTGCGAAGAGTGCTCAAGGTACAACTCACATAAACCGCCCGATCACGGTTCATACTCCTAAAATTGCGTGTTAATCTCACTAATTAAGGGGAAAATATCGCAGACAGCATACCAGACGTTGGGCAGACATACTGTGCCTTTGGGAATGAAGTACCCTTCGTACCAATCATCCTACGCCGAGTTGTCACCATGACAGTTAGTGTAATGATCAGGAATGCTACCTCAGTTGAATAGTGCATGAACCCTAATTATTGCGAAAAATTAGCTTTATATCCTTCATCCTTGGATGGGGCTCACCGAGCGGGGTGGCGGGTCTCCAGCGGAGCAGTTCCCGGACAGTAGCGCGGATGTAGGGAAGGTTATTTTGATCTGCAAGTGTGGGCATGCGAGATCGACCGATGACACGTTCAAGCTCTTCTTGACACTTCCTTTGTTTCTCCGGGTGTGCAATCATGGCGAGCAAAAACCAGGTCATTGAAGTGGCGGTCTGCAAATCGTAAGTAATCAGAACCCTCTATAAGAGTCTGCTCACAGTTTCGGCTCCTGCTCCACTACGTGAGGTGAACATGAGTATCTGCAGTTCAAAGGACCAGCGAAAGAAACCAAACGTACTACATCGAAGACGACAGCCAAGAAATTTCTGAATCGGTCAGGTGGTTACGATCGCGTTCTCGAAGCAAGTGTCGAACGAAACTCGGGCGATCATCCCCTTGGTCCTGCAACGTGCATGAATTAGCAGGCGAGAACAGGACCGGATTAGGAACAGACGATTCGGTGCTGCACGTCATGAATCATGCCTGCAAAAAGTTTGGAATAATAGTGATGCGCTTCCGTCGCCTCCCTTTTCCATTTGGCCAATGATGAGGGAATGTAGAGCATCCATGGGAAGAATTCGACCATGTATTTTCCCGGAAATGAATACTCGATCAAGATTTCTATGATCTTGTTTATATTTGTGACAGTAGGATGGTCGGGGGAGGAAACTGTTGGGATGTCGTATATGATGGAAAGAATCGTAGACGCGGCCGCTCTGTGTACATTTCAGTGGCGGATCCGAACGGTCAATATACGCACCCACCGACGTAGTTCGCCTTCCCAACCTCCATCGTTGCGTAGCAGACCATCCGTCAACAGAATAGCTTCCTTGTTTTGAGTCGGGTAAAACTCGACGTCGCGTGACATCTCGTTAAACGCCTCATGACCAGCACGACGCATTCTCTGCCAACTTTAAAACGGTCATGGGTCTACATCAAGAGAAGGGAAAGAAGGCACGCACACTTCACCGTACCTCGTGATCGCCAACACGAGCCCGGAAGAGAACAGCTCGCTAGCCACTGGTCAATTAAGAAACGAGCCTGTAAGTGGACGTCCAGGATGTTGACATCAACACTTACTGATTAAACGAGGACGATCACTGTAGATGTGTCCCCGGCGTTCTAACAGATCACCTGCAACCTTGTGGGCGTTAATGACAAGCACTCCTCTACCTGCGACTGTCATGTACATTAGGGAATCTGGGCAGGAGGCGAAAATCAACTTTCGAAGGGTACAGAGAAATTAGTCGACTTTCCATATTCTTTCCGCCAGATCTCTAACTCTTTCCAGGGTGTTGCCGACAGCTGGAAAAGATTACCGAAGAAGGGGATACCCTTGGGCCCAGGAGGCAGCTTGTGGGTAGCACGATATCTGATGGTTCTGACCACATAGATCGACGCAAGGACGACGGACAGTCCAAGTGCAAGACTTGAAAAGCGGGGTGAGAGTTCAAAGGACATTATGGGCTGGTTAAGTCCCCCTGGCCTCTCGATGTTTTATGAACTTTTGCAAGTGTGACTCCGATCACCGTCATCCCTGATCAACTCGCTTCATCTGGCCGTTTGCGGGGTCATTCTCAGGACGTAATTTTATAGGAGCCGCTTGGAACAAAACCGTACCATGGAGAGGCGACAGGGTACCGTCGCACCTAGGCCTTAGGTTCCACCATGGACTGTTGCGCTTCCCGTGCCACTCGTCGGTCGGCTCCTCGTGCCTCTTAGTCAATAGTGATGCTCATTTCTTGTTCATTTCTCAACTCAGTGAGTCAGATCTTCCATTATCTGAATGAATTTCAGGCTCTGCTTGTACTGTTTCGAATTCGAACACCATCGTCGACAGTGCAGAGAGTGGATTTGCGGCCATGGGTGGTGTCACGCTGCTACTCATAACAGTAGGGGTTACACAATCTGACAGTGAGAAAGGATCTTTAACACTTGCCATCGGCGTTTTTTCCGGGGTGGTGGGTATCGTTCAGTTGAGTCTTGACAACCACATCTATTTCTCTCACACGGCCATCGGCGTCTCCTAAACAACGATCAACAAAAGATTTTATCATAACCCTGTGGATCTCTTTCCTGCGGAAATCACATTGGACCTGACCCAGATACTCTCAAACTGACAACGTGCAACGTGAGCGACTACTCGAAACTAGATTCTTAGCCGACAACTGATATCTTCATTCAGTGCTAAACACACGTTGAACGATCATCGGCACATACGATATATCTGCTGGCGCTCAGCGGCCCAGTTTGCGATCGCGGTGGATACAGAAGCGGTACCTGTTTCATGGCGGCGTCGGAGTTATGTTTTCGATGAGACGGGAGATCGATCCGGCCCTGCTATACCACAGAACAACGATCTCACAATCCACCCAGATGCATGTTTTCTCTCGTTCTCCTTCCCCACCTCCTCTTTTGTCCTGTCCCTCCCACATCCCCGTCCAACGCAATCGCCCGTTCTGGAGGGTACCCAGCCCCGCGGATGTCCTCGTACGAACACCTTTCCTTAGACATTCACCACCCTCAATTTTGCTACACTCGCTCTGGCACGAATCGTCTCCAGAAACTCCGTCGACACCCTATGAAACGCCGCGAACTGAGGCATGGCAACTGAGGCATGGCAAGGTGGGCCCTGGTACTCCAGAGCAAAGCATTCAGCATGTCACTAGACGTCGACGTGGGCAATGGCCAGAGCGAGAAAGGCGAGCTGACGAGGGTTAGTGCTTATAGGGTCTTTGCGGGCGCGCCGAATCTCGTCATGGATATCCATATGGCGGGGGTATTGGACGTGCCAAAGAGGGAGGATACCGGGATTATCGACCTCGTGGTACGTGTCCCCCCTCTTTCGTTGGTTTTTCATTAGACGTTGATAAAGGCCCGACTTTTGGCTCTACAGGTGTCGTCGCCTATCTAACCGCTGCAGACGCGCACCAACTCGCTCAATGATCCATCCCTCTCCTCCACTCAATGGTCGGCACTCTCCCCACACTCGCCCAGTCCCTTGCAGGAACGCAATTTCCACCCCCACCCCTGCCACGTCTCAGTGCAACTATCACAGCCTGTCCCGTTTCTTTACCGTCCTCACCCTCAGGCTTTCTGTGTCTCGTACCCTCTCCTTTTCACCTCATGCAGTCTCTCCCCGCCCTCATACTACCACCAGTCGACTGCGAACCAACACCTACTGTCAAAGGGCCTTACCCCACTCCTTTTGGTTTTGGGTTCGATGGGCTGTTATCCTCATCGCCCTCAACTCCAACGAGGCGAAGGGAAGAGGGGAAGACGAAAGAACACCTCGTCCTGTATCCTGGTATCTCAGGGTTATACACCTCCGTCTTATCCTGCTAGTGATGAAAAACGGCCCCGGCAAACCGAACCCGCGGTGATGGTGCTAGTGAGAAAGCGTTTGACAACTCGTGACAAATGGTGAGTTTCTGTCAATTCTTCCCTCTGATTCACCTTGGCCTAAATGCCCTTCAAGAATCAGATGTCTAATTTACTCTTTGGGAAATTTCACTCAGCCAGGTTAGCTGAGCTACCCAATCCTTTGGAATGTGGCCAAGAGGAAAGGTAACGCGACAATGACTCATCCCACTGGCTGTCATTTATGTTCTTCCCTTAGACTATACACAACTCTGTGGTGATTCCGGTTCGGAACCTGACTGAAATCGAGATCACCCTTGCGAAGACGATTTCTCCAATTCACATCTCTTGCCAAAGGCGCCCTTTCTCTTCTAGAACCAAACTTCCAGTCTCCACGATCTGGAATCGAACAGCAGCTGATCGGGTTGTATCCCTCTCGCGTTCTGCCTTATTGTCCGTCTGCTTCTACACTCTCTAGGCCCCTTATCTTGTATTTATTCACTCAGTCATTTCACATCCAAGGGATGACGTAGTAACGTGTTGACCATGAAATCAAACTAAGTATCCGTCATCTTAAACAGCAAGCCTCAAAGAATTTCTTGCCCTCAAACCGATAAGGAAGAAGCGCCAACTCATCCCACGAACATGCCAACTGTCGTATGTACGCCTACTTGGCACCAAAGTGCACTCCAACTACGTCAACCTGCCAGTGTGTCAATGAACCAGGCAAAGCAAGTAGTCAAAAGCCCCCTTTGCAATGACGTAACTTCAGCCAATCCTCCTACCTGATTCGTGGTGAGTGACCCCACAACATCCTGCCGAGGCGTCTCTCGCAATCTATCCTAAAATTGTGGCCTCTTTTAGTCAGCCTTTTTTGCAGCGGTTGCCGCGCAGCTTCTCAGTGTGTTTAAATCCGATTCAAACCTTACCGCTGGCACTGCGACCCACCCGTTCGTTGTCGGTCTGCTGTTCGTTTCCGCTTACTTACGCGGCGATCATTGTTTGTGACCCCACAACATCCTGCCGAGGCGTCTCTCGCAATCTATCCTAAAATTGTGGCCTCTTTTAGTCAGCCTTTTTTGCAGCGGTTGCCGCGCAGCTTCTCAGTGTGTTCAAATCCGATTCAAACCTTACCGCTGGCACTGCGACCCACCCGTTCGTTGTCGGTCTGCTGTTCGTTTCCGCTTACTTACGCGGCGATCATTGTTTGTGCAACCGCGACAATCTTATCCCTCATCCTCGTCGATGTCTTGCTTCCTGTACCCTTTTGTTGGTCGGTATCGGCGCTGGACATGTTTGAGGGCACAGAACATGTCCGCAATGTGGCAGCAACCATGTTGGAACACCTAAACAACCATGAGAAAAGGGAGTTTCTCAACCAGGCTGGCCGTAAACGAACCCCGATAGTATATTCAGAGTGTGCGGGCAGTATTTCCAAGTTCACTTTTGCACTTCGTGGCTCTTTTATGTGTGAAATGAACGATATACGCCTGATCCTATTAGCGTCTATCCTTCACTGTATGCATCTTCAAGTTCAGACTGCCAGTTTTGCGTCAGCGGCTGTAATAGCAACCCGGATCCCTCCCATAATCAGATTGTTTGGTCTCTACCACAATACCACTCAACAGTCAGTGCCTCGGCGACCACATGTGGAGGAATGGATGGTTGTCACCTTGTTGTCGAAATAGAAGACTTGAAAGGGGATGCAAACAAATGCCCACACACCCTTTCAACACTTGCCTACGTGGTTACCATGTCCATCAGTCTAAACCCACCAGCTTTCCGCAATGCTGCCACCGCCATAGCGAACGATAATAACAAGGTCGTCAAGTCTGTTGAACCTATATAGGTCCTTGCGGGAATGGGCTAGGCAGTACTTAACAGCCCCGTTCTGCCTTCAACTCAACATATCCATGCGATACCCAACTCGAGGCGTTTCTACACCCGATTACTCTATCTCCATGGGTCAGTTCCAAGAGCCGTCCAATGCAGTAGGAGCAACGGGATCGTCTTCCTCTCCCTTTCATCGTCCTAGCGCTGCCGTCTCTTTGGAAAGTTCCAGTAGTCTCAGCGACACCCTTCAGGACAACCTTCCCGATCCTTCCCCTCCCACTCTAAGTGACTTTCAAGAAATTTTCAGCTACCATCCGCCTCTTCTTAGAATGCATCCCACCAAACATAAAAGATCGAAGAACACCCGAGCACCAGGTCATTACGACAGACACTTGCGCAAGGACTTACGGCTCAAGCGCGTCGTTTTTGCGCCCTCGATCATCGACGATCTGAATGAGATCGCGGACAACGCTGTTACAGCTGCCCTTCAGGCGGGCCGATTACCCGCTGGCTTGAATCAGCTTACGGAGGAGCTATTTGACGCCATCCGTGCCGAAAAGAAAACAATCATGTTGGATGAAGGTACCGTCGGCAGATTTTACGAGTCGACAACAGCCGCGTACCTTCCCAAAGTCGCTTCTACTTTGGAATTCGGTAATCCCTCCTGGTCGGCTGGTTCTTTATTTTGGACCCAAGTATCGCCTTCCACTAAAGCGGTCGCGGTCGCGGATGGTTTCCTGACGTTGGACCTATCCCAGGAACCCGGTACGGAAAGTGATGATCTGGCGGATATAGCGAAGATGTTCCCCTCCTTGGCAGTTTGGGAGTTCAAGAGCGTGTTAGCTGGATCAAAGAGAGTCTTTGATGCAATAGTAGCGTTTTCCATGACTGGCGAAGACTTTCCCTGGACGGGATGCGAGCATGGCGATGATTGCAGGTACAAGCACGCTGGCAATGAAGTTACGGGCGATAAGATGGGCTTTGATGCCCACCCTGTCTGCACAACCGTCGACAGCGTTGAATGCCCTCGGGTTGAAGGCTTGAAGGACGCGGCGCAGGACTGGAAGAACGCACTTCATATTATTCAACAGGTATGACAAGGGTACGGTGCTCTTCCTTTTATGTACTGCTAATGACCCTCCACTTGTCAGATTTGGGGAGAAGGTGTCCGTAATGACGCAACGTTCTTGGTCATCCATGCTGGTAACCTTGAAATAATTGCAAAGCGAAATCGCGAGGAAGCTGCTTTATATATCACAGACGTTGTCCGCGTCCACGATGGGCAGTATGGGAAATTACAGATGGGGTTATATATCGCAGTCATCCGCGACGCTAGGGCGCGTACCCATCGCCTCTTGACGCAGGAGCCTCCTAAAAGCTGGAAGATGTATATCAAACCTAATGACAAAATCAAAGATACGAAGCAGGTAAGGGGTGTAACGTCTCAGATTTTCAAGTACTACCTGACGGGCCATTGGCAGATTGACCAGTATGATGTTCTCGAACAGGCATGGTCGCGTAACGAGCTGCTCTTGGTTTTGGCTCGTGGAACCGACCGAGACTTGGACTGCCGCTTTTTCCTTCCGAAGGTACCATACCGGCGGGACCCTCCCATGGACGCCGGCCAATCGACAGCGGAATTCTTCACCATTGAGGTTATCGAAACCTTCAAGCCGGCCATAGCGGTAGGGAGGATTGTGGTTGATAAAGTGCGATTTCAAGGGATAAAAGGAGAACTTTCGGACCAAGTCATTATCAAGAGTGCGCACAGACCTGAAGAAATCGCGAAACTTGAGCGAGACTATAACTTCAACGCATATCTCACGAGACGGAGCGTCAAGGGGATTCCGCGGGTCTTTGGTTTATTCCGTTATCTTGGACGCCTTGGGCTTCCTTCTGTCATTCTTGTGCTGGAATACCTCGGCAAACCGATCTTCGAATTCGACATCGAAGTTCAGAGGCGCTACCTGTAAGCTCCATCTTCGTTCCGACTCTCCTGCGACCAAGTCACATTCTGGACAGGTGTAATTATCGTCAAATCATGCAAGCCATCCACCATGTCGGAGTCGTTCACGGCGCCCTTGATTCAGAAAAACTGTTGTTTCATTCAGCGGCCCAGCAATGTGCAATCATATCGTTTGCATCTGCGTCTCTTCATGAAGAGCTGAGGAAAGAGGTTTCCGAAAAGGAAATGGCGGATGAGATGCGAACGCTGGTGAAGCTTTTCCCTGAACCTTCTGAACAGTCATCTCTCAAACGGAGGTTCGAACCTGAAGCCGACACGAAGGGGACGCCATGGATTTCAACCTATCCTCATCAAAAGGTCTTTCCGCAACGCCCTCATTAAAAGTCGTTCATTTGTTTAGCGACATTGTGGAGCACAAGTATTTAAAAATTTGATAGTACCCCCTAATTTTACTCCATGAAAGATATACTCGTACGATTCATGTAACATTTTTCGCCTTGGACTTGTCTCTGACCAGCTCTGGTATAAGGTATGTATAGACCAAAATCAAAGCTGGAAAAGACTTGCTCAGATGTACATATCTAATCAAATCACGTGGGTGACTAACGCTGATTCGTCGACGGTCGAACTTTTGGCAGGCCAGGAATGGCTGGCCCCTCATACAAACCGCTCCCCGATGAACTGCTGAGCTTCTTCGACTACAACCCTACAAAGCACAGGACAGCATCTGTATCTTCGCCCCTTCCGTCTGTGGCTAAAGTCTCAGGTTCATTGGCTTACTACGACAAGCATCTGGATCAACGCCTGACGCTCCAGAAAGCCGTCATCTTACCTTCTTTGGCCGATCGCCTTTCCCAAGTTGTTGACAAGGTCGTACGTTCTCTCCAAGAACGGATGGTGACTTTACCCCCGATCCAGGGTAGGAGCCGATTTCCTACCGAGAAGCAGCGACGCGAGAAGTACAATCCACGGAGGCTCTCCGACGCTCAGTCGGTCGCGAGGGATTATGAAAATACTACCGCGAAGTACGGCAATATTGTTGCCTCTACCCTTCATCTTGCTGCCCAGATACAGGAGTGGTCGACCTTTCTTGTGTGGCAAGCATTACCTGATGCGGACTCACCGGATTGCCCGTTCATTACTGACGAATTCGGTCTCGTTATTGATGCTGAGAAGACGTACCCGAAGATATGGGAAGAAATGGAAGACGTGACACGCGACAACCTCCTCCTGGCCCATAAGCGGTTCAGAGCTTTGGGAATTTGGCAGGTGTTGGATGAATCACCGTTTGCCGAAAAGGTTTTGCGGGATATGGACAAGGTCGCCTCGGGAGAGCCTCTTAGTTCGCGAGTCCCGGCAACCAGAGGTTTCGAGAGCCCTCAGCGACCTTTGTCCAATGACTTGTCAATTTCAGAAGCCGTCAACGACTTGCTATCAAACCCACTCCGAGAATCAAAGCACGCTTCGCCCCCACTTCACAAAATACCCAACACCAATCGAATGCCACATGCAAATAGTACGGGCAAGTCAAATGATCGAGGGCGTCGGGAGACAAACAAGATGAAGCCTGCGGAAGCGGCACCAGATTCACTGACGATCAACTCTCGTGCCTTCTGTGGAACGATGATCCCGCCAAAGCGCGGGACTGAGATCAATCGATATATATCGGAAGAAACGCTTATTCCAACTCTGCTACAGCACGTAGGGGATTCGCTCCAATCGTTGACTCACAATAGAAGCTAACATTGTGCTGATCAGGCATGGACTGAATCGGCTCGAATGGATGCCGCTTTCGTTGTCTTTCATTGTGGAAGTCGTGAACGCATCGGGATTCGTCATCCATCGACCCAGACACTGTATCTCTCAGAGGTCATCGATGTCCACAACAGTGCGGGTCCTGGATACGGGAAACTCCAGACTGGCCTCTATTTGTCGATGTTGCATGACGTCCTTGATCGTACTGCCCAAGCCGAAGAACTCTCTAGAAAATCCAAACGCCCAAAACGTCGGCGGCCCACTGATAATACATCTGTCGATCGTAAGCGTCCGAGGACCCGCGCTGCAGTGGCAAAACAGAAGGCTGAAGATATTGAATGTCAGACGTCGTCCGAGGTGACTGTCTATTTTTCTTGAGTTATGTTAACCTTGGTAATTAACAGTTTCTCGACCCAATCTTAGGTGATCAGACGAGAAGTTCGTAACCGAGATATTGCATTATTACTGATACATTATGACGGCTACAACTCACCCACACCCTCCTCTTTTCTCCGGATAGGACAGGCCCTCACTGAGCAAGTTGAAGATTCGTACTTACCCCCAGATCTCCGAGAAAGTTACGGACCTGATGGCTATGTTATCCTGACCCTCACATCGAGGATAGCCCGAGGCGGGACTGGAGTTGCGCATGGAGCAACGCTGGAACTTTGGTCAGAAGGCAAGTTACGACACGAGGACACCGTGGTCAAACTCGCGTTCTCGCATACCCAGTGTCAGCGCCTCCGCCGGGAATTCTCGTTCTATGAACACCTAGCGCGATCGGGAGTGAAAGGTATTCCAGCCATCTTCGGTCTCTTTGAGGATGTCGAAAGCGGCACCCTGGCTCTTGTCATGTCACACGTTGGGACTTGTCTGTGGGTTTTGCGATCCCAGGAATATCAGAAGGCCTCGTTATCGGTGGATGCCGAGGTTCAGGTTACTACTGATGAACAGCGGTTCGTATGAAGAAAGTCGACCTAACGCCAGTACTAATGCCATTCATTAGCCAGGCTTTTTTTCGGGTTTTAAATGACATTCACCAAGCTGGGATCCTGCACCGCGATCTTAGCCCTGGAAACTTGATGTTGGACGACCACGGGACAGCGTCTATTATTGATTTCGACCGAGCTACCAGGAATCCTACCGAGAGTCAGAAAGAGGAAGAACGAGAGTCGTTGACTATGCTTTTGAACGCCAGAGTCCCATCGACGTTCTTTTCATCGGACGCCGCGACACCGGGTTCTTCTGAGGCGGAGGACAAAACTTGACTTGCTCTTTCCCCTGAGATAGAAACGTGGAGGCTTGGAGCAAGTGTGGGTTGTGTTTGTTGAAATGAGCCCCGGTAGATTTCTACGAGCAGGTTTGGCGAACGATGACTCTTTGTCGACGAACTCCCAAGCTCAGCCCCGCTAAACGCCAATGGCAGGTGCTGAAGAAAATTTCAACCGTAAAGGGAGTATCATTGGGATCAGAGCATGTAATGTACAACACAGTCAAAATACAAGAGGAAATGAGTGCTTTCAAGCTTCAAAGTTTCAAGAGTCGTACTAGACCAAACCAATCAGTTCACGTAGACGTCCATTGAAAACGATCAGACACCTACCACGATGATCATCGACCCCGGCCAAGGGCTGACTTTCCCGTTCCGCTGAACAAAGAAGTCGGTTTCCGTTTCGTGGATGATTTCCGTGAACCCGTGCAACTTCCCGGCGTCCCCCGGCGCACGACGGATGTTCTTCAATTTGAAAACAACCCTGACAGTCTCAATAATGGCTTCCACCGCATAATTTGTTCCAGGGCAGTTGTGGAACCCGGTGCCATTGAGATTGTAGGAAGCACTCGGACGTTTGGGGTTCACGCTCGTCGGATCGGGGAAGTCGTCAGGCTGCAAAAATATCACGATGGTGATTGGGATTGGGATAGTGGAGGAAAATGAATGACATACGTTCAGATGAGCATTTCTGAAGTTTGCCCTGATACGATCGCCTGCTTTGATGTCAAGAGGTGGCAACCCATGGCCTTGATCGATCGTACAATCCACAGCGGCTTCACGCCAGAGACAAGTGAATTGGGGTTTAAGACCTGGAAAAGATCGGATGACATTCATGTACGAGAAGAAAGAAAGGATGGTGGGTTTTACGCGCAGTAGCAGCCGAATCGGTGTTGTGGATCAGCTCGACGATGTGCTTCCGCTCACTGGTGCGCGAGTCGTCCAAATAAAAGTCGATGACATTGACAGCGGCTTGAGCATGGTTCACAGAAGCCCCGACGGCCACACCTATGATGTTTCCGACAAGCTCATCAAGCGGGCGACCAGTCCCAGTGAGTTTGCTGAGGAAAGGATAAGACATCTTGGATGTAGGCGAGGGAAAAAAAGCTCCGACGCTGGCAGCGATGGGTCTCTGCACAGTAGTAGTTTAGACCAATCTGTTGGAATAATTGGCGGTTGCTTACCAGCGCCGTCGAAGGTGCCACTTCCATGAGTGATTTGGCGGCCAAGGCACTGATGACGCTGCCAGCCTGAATTGTAGCATCATGAAGAGCAAACCTGGTCTCGGGTTCGTCGAACGTGAGGAACGTGGAACTGGAAATGAATCAGGATCAATATGGACATTCCACGACTTGAGGAGAGGGCACATACGTGAACTGAAAGGGGATGGTGAACATGAGGATATCTCGTAAACAAATCAAATAGGCTCACCAGGGTGGCCAACATGTCGAACATCTCATTCTCGGTAAAGATACCCTTTGGATTATCTTTGGTCTTAAGCGGAATGCCAGTCTAAGGTGGACATGAACTCGAAGTCGGCTCCTATGGCCGTGACACTCACTAGCTTGTCTGCCGCGACATGACAGGGAACACTGTTGATGACATCTTTTACAATGTCAACATATCTGCCTGGAACACCCTCGTAACTGTCATTGTGCAATGAGGCGACGTTACTCTGAAAGCCTCCAACCGAAATGGTCTTACCTCCACGATTTCTCGTCAATCTTCTGTTTGACCAGACTCGCGAACCACGTTACATGCTGCTTCAAAGAATCTTTGTCGGGGAATAGGGCGTGTAACACCATCGCTTTGTCCTTATCGTGTCTGCGAGGAATCAGCCCCGTGTTGACAGTCACAGAGCCAGGACGTACTTGGCAATCTCGTCGAACATCAAGACCGAGCCGTACCCCGCCGACGTATAGATGACTTTGAAGCGGTTCGAATCACCAAACAGGGTTTTGATGCCGGTAAAGGTGTTCAAAAGCTTCACGACGCGATCAGTGACTGGAGAGTCGAAAGTGTACTTCGCGGCCAGTTTCTGCCTGGTCAAACTCTCCTTCATATGTTCGGGAGTGAAGAAGGGGTAAAGAGAATAGACAGAGTTCTTGAAAATGTGGAACGTCAGACAGGAGATTTTCAGAGACTCGAGATCATCTTACCCAAGGGAAATGACGGGGAAGATGGCGGAGTAGGAGTTTCGGAACTTAAGAAGACGTCAGGCCGTATCCATATGAGGAAAGGGTCTGCTTACTTTGTCCATCAAGGCCTCCGTTGTTCATATCCCTTTGACAATCGTGGAAGCCCCAGGTCGTGAGGTTGGCAGCTAGATAAATTCTGAGCCTTAAGCTTCGTGGGCTTTTCAAAGAACGTACGCGTGAAGTCGCTGGTAGAGAATCGGTCGCCGCGAACCAATGTAATGGCGTCACCAAGAATGGCACGCGTCGTCTGGAACCAGGTGACTTTGATGAAAGATAAATCGTACAGATAACGTACGGTATAACCACAGGCAAAACGAAAGCCGTCAGTCAAGGGCATAGTCGATTCGGCTTGAAGACCAGTCTGTCGGAAAAACTTTAGTCACTTTCCTGTCTTTTATACTGGATTTGGGCGGGGCATACGTAGAACTCAAGGTTATCGACGTGTCCGTACAAACGGCGTGCCGCGCCCTGGACAAAGAAACGGAACTGAATATTGGCATCATCAGAAAAACGGGCTTCACAAACCGCAATTTCGGGATCAGGATTCCATTCTTCGAACGTCTCGAATTCTTCAATAGCGGTCAGTAAGGGTGCAGAAAGCCATCACAGTACCACGAACGTTTAAGCCCCAAAAACTTTCTGAACTCGTTCATGGTACATAATCCCCAGGCTCGAGCTTGTTCGATGCCCATTATTTCAACTATCCGGAGGACGGGTGGCGTCCCGCGTCCACGGAATGCACCAGCAGGGTTCGCCGTGGCTGTGTGGAGGATTTCTCCGAGGTCGTCATCGGAGAAGGCGCCGTCAGGACCACGTTGAAGGCTGAGGTACCGAGGTTATTATTGTGAACCCAAGTCGTATGTCTGAAGGATATGGCTTACCCGGAGAATGTGCGCTCAGCTGGGTTAGCAGGGGCGTCATCAAAGATTTTCGCGATCGTGGCGATGTCGTTGAGGGACAACTAATGATATGTGAGTGCGCGCAAACAAATCACAACTTGAATTTATTCACCTGATCAAATGGTTTACCGCCGAAGGCACTGTTGAAAACACCTTCCGTCCATTTCTCATCGCGTTCGGACATGGTCGCATGCCACTGAGGGTAACAAGTTCAGAAAAAATGACGAATGAGGCAAACCTGTTGCATACCCGGTAAAGGATATTAAACTCTACACTGACGTGGTTACCTTCTCCACGTTCGACTACCAGGTCCTTGGTCTTAATTTTCTATAATCGGATGATTAAAACTCACTGAAGTCAGAGCGCACAAGTCAACTTACATCAAAAGCACTCAGATTCCAATTGGATCCTTCAGAGGAACCCAAGAAACTGGCGACGTAGTCACCCATGATAGTACTCATAAAGTGACCACAGCTGGGTGGGAGTGACAGTCAGGTCATGGTCCTTGGGTCAATGTCAGTTTGAAAAAGCACTTACTTGACAAGTTTAGCGGTCTGGAATATCTCTTCGTCCTGCATCGCGCGCTTGACCTCATCACTTGGGGGCGGGTCCGACCATCTCTTGCGCTCGTTAATCTTCAGGATTTTCTTGGCAATGTACTGGAATGCACATGATATGCGAATAAATCGGAGAAAATTCAACGAGGACATACGTTATGGTCGCGACTGAACAACACAAGAAGAACGCTGGTAGCAGCGGGCAAAAAAAGTAACCGCTCTTCGGAAAAGGTGTCGGGATATAAAAGGCCACGTCCCGTGGCTGTGTCCCTAACCTTGTCTTGAGCTACTTGATCTATTTGAAAGAAACAGATTGAACAGTCTCATAAAGGCCGAAAAATGAATGATATATACCGTTGCCATAGAGAGGACTCAAATCCAGATACGAGCTTGCATTATTGATACAAATGTTCTAGGGATCCGTGCGGAACAAAGAGTGTGTGACGATAGATGCGTAGGCAAAGATCAAGCTTGACATTCCTCCAGAATGGTTTTGATGCTATATATATATGTGAGTCCGGTGTCAAGTGCGTCGAAGGCGCTGGAAGTCTGACCCCTTTCCTCTTGAGAATAGTATCGAAGATAAGCCCCGCATCGGGCAGAGAGGTCCTCGGCAAACCGGCTCTGCCCTGGACGCTCCGTGCATATGGCGTACCAGCGCGGCCCAAATCTGGGTTCTCGAGGTTGTTTCCGCCACCATCGGCACGTCGGATGGAGTGAGGAGGCCCAAGATATGATTGTGGTGGGTGGGGAACCGTTTCGTAGAGGCTACCGATCACGGTGTTGTTCAACTTCAACCCAAGATCGCTGGAAGGATCGAGGCGAGCGAGAATGCCGAGCCCAGTTTGGAGCTACGATGGAAGCATAAGGAAATATACACGTTTAGACAAGATGTGTTCACTTACCCCGCCCTTTCGATCGTCCAAGGCCGTGGGATTTTGAACTGCATCCAGCAAAGCTGTCTAAAAAAAAAACAAGCTCTCCCTGAGTGACGCAAGAGGGCAGAAGTTGAATAGTACAAACCACGTGCTTTGGATCTGGTTTGTACCCGCCTTGGGCTTTCAACGTTTCGACACGGTTGATAATATTGGAAACCGTAGAATGTCCTTCGCGGTCGTCTGCGGGATCGACTGTAATCTGCCAGTCGTAGTAACCTGTCGGCGATATGGGTGGGGGACGCTCGGTGAGGTAGACTGCATCAGCGGCCAACGCAAGAGCCTTTGCCGCAGTGATATCCGACATGTGTTCAAGAGGTGTGGAGGGTGTTGGGAAGCCCTTCCGAACTTAGACCAAGCACAGACATTATATGGAGGTGGTCTAGATGGCATCTAGTACCCCAAAACCTTCCACTCCCGGAACAGCTGACCCTCTCCGCAAGAACTGCGGTAAGAAACGACGAAATGAACTCACGAGAGTAGTACGTGAAGGTTTGAACCAGTTGTGATTCTTGTGATCGGATCCTATCCTATCCCCCCAAAGCCCGCATGGCAGAAACAGGGCGACGTGACAACCCTCGACCGACCAAGAGACGGGAAACCACCAAAAATCTGCCTTCCGCCTCCAAAATTGAGAATGAGCACCGCATAAGTAGAAAATGACTCACCATTGGTAGGTCGCGCCAGATCCAGTGTACAGCACAATGAACTATTAGAACAGTAATCTTCTTCGCACCACCTTGCAGTCAGCTGTCGAGGCCAGGTTGCCTCACTTCGGAGGATATAACGCCTTTTTGATTGTTTACGGTCATTCCAGATTCTCGGTAGTAAGACTGCCACCAATTATCTGATTCGCCTGACTCTTTTTTCTTTGTTCTGGGGTAGGCTCGTGTAGCGGCAGCGTGACCGCATCAGTCTCTTCTGTTTCATCTCTACCTTATCCCTCATCTCTCCACGTGATAACTACAGAAAAAACATATATAAGGAGGCTATCCATGTCGTAGATAGCCCAGTCATTTGAATACAGAGCTTACCCCAGTTCTCTTCGAGTGATTCTGAGTGTACCGTGACTAGTGACTTCGTCGCTCCACGCTACACATTTTGAACTGAACTAGGTTCTACCAAAGCCTTCGTGCTAAACGACTCTCGCGTCGTGGTGAACCTAGGTCTGATCAACCGAGGTTAACCATCA
>Ga0307516_10004193_pt1 | contig 17954 bp, 17 predicted proteins | sample 19_EM_MG_FD_203310 | JGI IMG/M metagenome (GOLD analysis project Ga0307516, IMG submission 203310) | Populus trichocarpa ectomycorrhiza microbial communities from riparian zone in the Pacific Northwest, United States - 19_EM | ecosystem: Host-associated > Plants > Roots > Unclassified | place... | reverse complement strand
GGCATTTAAAATAATCACCCATTTTTTGTTTTGGCGCATTGGTTTTATTTAAAAAAAAAACCCCCCCCCCCCCCCCCCCCCGCTCCATCTCGCCCACCGCCGCCGCAACTGCTACATGGTATGTACCACAACAGCATCGGTTCACCGTCAACTAGCAGTCAGCCGACACATAGGCACACAAGTAGCGTTGCGAAGATGGATTGGACAAGCTCAGCAACCAATGCTCCGCTCGCACCAGCAATTTGCTGCCTGATTGCTGCCTTTCAAAGCCGCCACGCTACGACACACAATCGCACACGATGGTGCGCAGCAGGCCAGTGTTTAGTCACTTTGGATGACTTCGCGGATGTTCGGGTCACTGCGCTCCTCCCCAGCTAATGCACGAAGCGACAAACGTTGAGGTAAACACTACCGTTTTTTCTTTTCTCTCGATGGAAACCCGGGTGGTGACGATTACTTACGCGTCGATTCGACCACTCGGGAGTATGAATACCGGAGCCAGCTGAAGACGGGGCATTGTCTCACCGGACGATGCCTCTAGTTGGCGAAGAATCGGACCACCGCTCGGTGCTGGTGCTGTCCGTACAAGACAGAGGTGGAAGCACTTGCTCAAGAACTTCCCGCGGCGGAAACGGCAGCAGAAGAAGACCCTGTGGGCCAAGACGGGAAGATGGAAGGATCGAGATAAGATCCGGGACCTGATGGCGGATGGCTGGTGTGTGAGGGCAGTCCTGGACTTCCAACTCCACGGACGAGGGGCGGAGGGTAGGGCTGGACGGAGGGGAGGCGGAGGCACAGAGCATGGGCTCAGGGCAGGGGGGGGCGGGTGAGAAATAGTGGGCATTCTTTCTTTCCTTTGCAATGGGATAGGATAGGGTTGGGGCCGTCCGGTTTTGCCTGTAGTCAAGACGGACGGCAGATAGGATCGGACTGCACATACATAATATCGTCATGATCTGACTAGGTCGTATGCGATCAATGAAGCACCGTCATCAAATATATATATTGAAGACGTTTTTACTCCGGCCGTTTGCCCTCGGGGGGGTTTTTTATTCATTAATCGCGTGCGACCTACATAGATCAGGGCGATGAGGGAACTGTCCACTGCCCGAACCTCGACCTCGGCCAGTCTGCAGGCGGCCCGTTGTAGCTCCCCTTTTCCCTCCGCCCAGGCCCGTCCCAAGAAGATATAGAGCGCACCAAGGAAATGTCGGAGGAAATAGGTAACAAAAGAAATCACAAAGGAAAGCCAAAAGGAATCCGCCCCCAGTCTCCTTCCGAACCTCCGCCCACAGGATCCTCTGCTGGAACTTCCAGCGGGGGCAGTTTTTGAAGACACGCTCCCGCGTCTGGGTCCTGTACGGGCGCCAGCAGCTTTTGGCTGTGGGCTGGTTCCAGGAACTGGCCGGTCGGGCAGTGGTCCGTCTTCAGCTGGTAGAGCCTAGAGACGAGCCTCTTGGAACTACCGGCTATCGTCCTGTCCGGCCGCTGTTTATCCAGCAGCCTGTACTTCTTGCCGGAGACCCGTCCTCCCGCCCAGCGCCGGGCGTCGGCCCACTTCCTCGCCGAGAACTCCCGCTTGAGGTGTGCGAGCGATCTGGGGAGGGGCATCTGCCGCATTTTGAACCTATCCAAGTACCGCCGCCATTCCACTCTGTGGCCACCGCGAATTTTGTGATTTCGTTCCAATACCCTAACTATATAGTCGGTCAGCGGCTGGGTGATATCCTATGAAGCGGAACTACAGTATCTTGACGCTGCAGTAGTTAATAACCGCCCTCCGCTGGTGTCCGCATCACCGCACTTACCCATCCACACCCTCGCCTTCCCGGCGTCGTTCGTTGCTGCTACCGCGACAATCCATGGAAGAGCAAGCCGTTTCAAGTATGTGGGTATGTACAGTAGTTTGTCCAGTGGTTTGCCGATATTTTTCCGGAGTTCAATGCAGCGATGGCAGGGGCGATCCGCTCGAGCACACTCCGATGACCGGCACGAGCAATTCCGAGCGAAAAAAAAACTGAATGCTGTGATCTCGCCCGATTGCAGAGTGCGTGTACTATTCCGTGTCGGCGCCATCTTCAAAGACAAACAAAAGATTGGTTGTGTGTCGCGGATCTCAGCGCTGACCGTGCTGCCTATGTAATGTTGGCCTCACTACTACTTATCTACTCAGGCGAAAGACGTAGTATCAACACCTCTCGGGCTCTCTTTGCAACGGAAGAGAAAGAGAAGAGTTGACATGAGGAGGCCCCCGGGGCGAAGCGGTAGATAGTCTCCCGACAACTACCAAATGTACCTGACTGGTCCCCTCCATTGCCGAACACCACCCCCGCCACACAGCAGAGCCCCATGAGCACAGGAAGGTTTTCGCATACTATATAGGCACCCTTTTTTTGTTTAATTGTATGCGACCTACTTTGATGGCAATATACACACGAGTCTGTTTCCCGTCTGAAGTAGCCATCGTGAGGAGCATGTGCTTAGATAATAGATACAAGGCGAGAATGCGATCCCATGTTATGGGTGTGACGCTGACAGGAAGATCGCAGTCTTCAACACCGCCAACTCTATCGACACTTAAACTATCCATGGCATCCTTCTGCATGTCTAGTGCCCGAGCCATGTATTGCCATAGAAGGATCCGGAGTAACTATGTTTCAGTCTGGACGCTCTTCTCGACATTTAAAGATGTTTGAGCTCACCAGATGGGTAGATAGTGATGGCTTCCACTGTGCCGTACGAAGTCACCATCAATAGTCTTTGTGAATCGTATCTCTCCTTTTAACATCGCTGAGCCGTCGCCCCCGCCGCGGCTGCCTTTAGCAAAAGCGGTTCCGTGTGCCTCGACGTCATTAACTAGACTTGGTCGCGATGGAAATCTCGCCCCAAAAGTTGCACTTTACATAATGTCACGACTCGTACCTGCACGAGTTGGTGGTGATCTCCGGGCTAGAGAATTCGGGCACGGCGCTCGTAAATACCTGAATCGCATTCGCAAAGATCGGAAAACCATTAGTACTAGGTAGGTAGGCTGTCCTCTGTACGTAAAATTGATGTTCGTGCTCTTTTACTTGCATCTTCCTTCTCGTATATAGTTTAGGAGTTGTTACTCGATCGCTGATCGACTTTCTTATTGGGGCATGCTGGCAACTAGATACCTACTAATATTTCCTTTCTTTAGCTATCTGTCGCTGCGCGTTCTTTCTTTCTTTCTTTCTTTCCTTCTTTAAGTTCAGATCTTGAGAAAGGCCAGGGGAGTTTCCGCGGGCCGTTGGCAGACTGTTTGAGGTCGTGGCGGACGGCGAACGGGGAAGGACTGTGGATATGTAGGACGGAGCACAAAGTCGGGTGCACCTCCATGATGAAATTAGGCGCGAGTCAGCACTAAGCCTCATTTGAAGCGCACTAACACAGATGCAGCGAAGTGAGTGAGTGATAATGATCTAATTGTATGAGCTGCAAAAAGTCGGGCGCACTCCCCCACCCGCCGCCCAAACATTGATGCCGTGTCGGGTTTCCTCTAGCATCAATGACTGCTTGCAACCGCGCAGGTATAATATCTATCAACCCGTCTAAAATTTCCTCGGTGATATGGTCCCGCCAGATATTCCCTATCATGATTTTCAATGCCTCAAGATCCTCCGCCCGTCCCCAAATCTCCCCAACTCTGTCTCTATATCCCTCCACACCGATTCGATCGGGTTCAAGTCTGGTGACTGCGATGGCCACTCCTGAATTTCCGTCCTGTTTAATGCCCTGTAGCGATTTGAATAGCCTTTGTGTCCTGGACTCCTGGGGCATTGTCTTCTTGAACAATTGCCGAGCATCCATACTCTTCGCAGCACTGGTGCCAAAAGGGGACCAGTGCGGGCTCGAGAACCGACCGTACATAGGTCGCCACGTGGTCCGGTCTACGAGACGCAGTCCGCGCTGGTCCGCGGCCCACGGGCTCACCAGCTTTTTTGGCGCCGGCCTGGTCTGGACCGGGTCGGCCGACGGGCAGGGAAAACGAGGGAGATCTCATGATCCACTAGCATCCTACCATATCTTGGCGGCGGGTGGGTTTCCAGGTTTTCGACTACAACTAAACCATTACTGGAAGCTCTCGGCGTCCACCACAACAGACATCAGGTCGTACATACCCTATAGAGCACAGAAAATGTAGGGCGGACAAGATTATCCGAGAGTTCTGTTGGTCGGAGAAGAGATGGTGGAACTGTAAGCGAAATCTGGTGGGCATTTCTTGTGTTGTGGGTTGGTTTCCTGTTACTGGGAGCTTTCGGCCGCCGCCACGACAGGCAGAAAATCGTACATACCCGGAAGAGCACTAGAAACATAAGGCATTATTATTCAAAAATTCTGTTAATTGGAGAAGAGATGATGGAGTTGTAAGGGAAATCAAGGTCGCATTTCTTGGGTTGGGGGAATCAAAGTGTTCACCACCATTGGCTAGAATTGCTACCGTATTATCTCTCGTAAGAGGTCCCCCTATAAATGCCACTACTATAGGTAATAGCGCGGGCTAGCGCGCTTATGTACTAGTGCAATATCAAATCGCGGCTGCTCAGTGTGCTAAGGGAGAGAATTTTCGTGATTGCTCAGGCTGATCGGGCTCCGTCCATAAAATCCGTTACAGTATCTACAATTCTAACTAAAACTCATCTGCGTGCCAATGGAAGTCGTACTCAACACCATCTTCATCCTCCCCATCACCCTCAGTGTCGATAATTTGCGGGAAAGAAATGACATGCCTGCGCTAAGGTCTCCCTATCAGCCTAGTACTTCCCCGAGTTCCTACTGCTGGTGGTACGGCCTTGCTGCTCCTTCTCTACGCCCTTTCCCACCTCTGCTCTTGGTACCTTCGGAACTTAACGTGCCGAGATCGACGCTGGAAGTGAATCACTAGCTCTGCGTGCAGCTGCAGAGAGAAATGCCGAGAAAGATTCGCTGGTGTGCGCGGCTGAGGGTGCGGCCGGTGATAATGTTGAGGATGGGCCGAGAGTGAGTCGCCATCTATAACCGGACCGTACTCGTACTTCCTCCCGTGCAGGTTTCCGTTTCCCGCCTTGCCCGTCATCCACCCGCCCGTGCTCTGCCCAGCACAGTACTCCGACCTTCAACTCAACTGTTCTGCGTCGCTTGGCTCTGGAAGTAGTAGCCGCTGGTAGAGCCCACCGTGGGACGACGGAATTTGGCTCTTTGCGGGGGCCAGGCCGTTGTTTGAACTTAACCGGTTAACGATTGCGAAGGGTTCGAGGCGAATCGACAGTAAGGTTGCTTGCGAAGGGATTGCCGTGAGGATTTCTACCGGCTGTGGACAGCCGGAGATTAGACGTCGACAATTAGAGGCCTCATTCACTGGTGTGGGGTTGACGTGCAGTTGGGAATACCACCAGCTGTCTCCCCTATTCAGCAGGGCTGAGATACATACCTCCTGGGCTCATCACCTGACGTTGGAAAATGACTCGGCGCGCTAACCTTAAGCGCGCTAGCTGGCGCTAATACCTATATCAGTGGTATTTATAGGGGGACCTCTTACGAGAGATAATACGGTACATATGCTAAAAGTTCCACCCGAAAAGTCCCACCGCACTTGCATTACCCCTATTTATACAAACGCGCTTCATTTCCGGCACAACCGATGCAGGAGATAATTAAAATGAAGTGCTTTTATTTTTAATTCTCATGGTTGATTTGTTATGTAATTTTGAAATAAATCAATTTTGGTGGGCGTATTCACATGTCGCTATTCACCATACCGCTTTAGGAAGGAAGGCTTACGCCAAGTTGCTGACATAATCGTTCCTGGCTACCATTTTGTCTTATCAACAATCCGACGATGACTACCAAACACAGTCTATTTAAACTCCACCGTACCATCGTCAACCCATCTTCGTACGCCTGGGGTACTCCCATACACCGGTGGAAATAACGGCTGATAAAGGAAGAAGAAATTGAATGAAATGCGAGTGGTACCGTTTTCCGGATCCCTTCAAGTGAATATTCGCAGTTTTCACGGGTATACCACTTCGCACCGCACTAGAAGTGCTCGATGAAGTTCAACTCGCAGTGAAACTTTGGATAGAACATGACCTCCTGGTTACTTGCCTCCAAGGTTTCCTGTAACCAGCCCTTCTGAGGTTGAAAGTCACGCTGGGAGGCCATCAAGTTGCGTGCACAACGCGACACTGGGCACCACTTCGTCTCTCTGTTTTAGCCTTTTAGCAACGCATTTGAGGTGGCGTCGCCTTGGAGCTTCCGGCCATGGCTGTTGTTTCAATCGACGACGTGAGGAGTTGAGCAGAGCAAAACACAGGACACAACGGCGGATATGGGCGTAACCCGGCGAATCCAGCAAGCTAAAAATCCTCCGAATCCGATAAGAACTGATGCAGTTGTGGGCGGAAACATGGAGGATTGTCGCGATGAGCTGCCACGGCTGAGTCCCACGGTTGCCAAATCTGACGCAATTAACTTGGATTTAATTTCCTAATGGGGGTAAATACCCCTGTTTATTTTTGCTACTCCCCTATCCTCCGTAATATCCTTGTGTCCCCCACCTAGCCGCCGGTCGCTTGGCAGTCAAGGGTTGATGTCGCGAATGGGTTGATCCGGTCCAAATGCCAAGAGTCACGCAGGCAACTTTTGATGAACGCCTCTATGATGAAGAGTATGATAGTTAACTACTGAAGGACCTATGCCAGGCCCGATGTAGAGAACGACAAAGAAAGGAAGGTGGAAACAAGAGAGAATGGGTGGGTGTTGGCGTTACCCAATGATTGGCCGATTCTGTCCGACGAGGATGATGTATCTACAGGATACGGAGCCAACCCCGCTCCGCAACTCGCTAAGTACACAGAAGTCGATGAATAAACCCCACAATGAAGCAACAGACCTAAATCCTCCCACATTACCTAGGTATGAGATACAAATTTCCATACCGACCTACGCCTCATCGCCAACCCGGCAGCGGTTCGCACCAACAACCAAAGCATCACACACGAACGCGAGGCTAACTATTAGCCCGACATCGCCACCAGCCACAGCATGACCAACAAGAGGAACCCAGACAACGGTCGGCTCTATCAGGCCTCCACGCACTTGGAGTTTGTCGACGTCGAGTTTCATGGCGGGCAGACCTTCGTTTCTGGATCCTCACGGTCTAGGAGATCCAAGATCCTGGAATGGATATCCACAACCCCATACACCAGCCATCACAAACGCATCAGCGATGGACGACTAGAGGGCACTTGCGAGTGGATCTTCGAGAATGCAGAGTACTGCGCCTGGAGAACATCGGGCGTCTCGATGTTATTGCTGTTGCGGGGAATCCCTGGAGCCGGCAAAACATACACGGCATCAAGGGTCATCGATTATTTCCGTTCGAATCCGACACCGGGGGGGTTGGCGTATTTCTACTGCAACCGAGCCGAAGAAAATCGCCGAGATCCGGAGAGCATATTGAGCACACTTGTTCAGCAGCTTGCGCAGACGTCTGAAGCGGAACTTTTAAAGCCAGTAGTCGACGTCTATCACGACCGGGAGAAAAAAGGGCAAATCTCTGCGCGGCTAAGCATTACCGAAAGCCAGGATCTCCTCGTTCAATTTACGGATTTATATCCTCAGACGACGATTTGCATTGATGCTTTGGACGAAATCGATCACCAGATCCGAATAGTTTTCCTGAAGACGCTGCGGCACGTCATGGAGAGATCTAAGAATCTCGTCAAGATTTTTGCGACTACTCGAATGGACCCCGACATTCTCCTGCAGTTTGAGAAGTTTCCCAGGATCGAGCTACAACCTGATGACAATATCGCCGATATCAGCGAGTTCGTGGAAAAGACTGTTCAGAATGTCATCGACGACAAGCAACTGCTTTATGGCAATGTTCCCGATGACCTCAAAGGTCAAATATGCGACACGCTCTGCAAGCGAGCAAAGGGAATGTAAGCAGATCGTAGCCCTTTGACGATTGAAGAGCGTAAAAACTAATGGCTAAATGTTAGGTTTCAGCTAGCCACACTTCAGATTACGTTTCTCTGCGATATGTCCACTCAGCACGATGTAAAAAGCAGCTTGAGTGCCCTCCCGGATACCCTGGCACTGGCCTACGACCAAATCTATGATCGCATCCGGAAACAGAAAGGTAGTGCCCCTCAACTAGCACTCAACGCGTTCAGATGGATCCAATGTTCCTACGAACCGCTGAACTCGAGAGCACTGCTTGACGCGAGCACGGTCAAACTCGACGACTCCGGGGAATTCTCCCATGCCACGATAACGGCAAACGACTTATTAAGGGCTTGCCAAAACCTACTCGTATTGGACGAACAGCTTGACGTTTTCCGCTTTGCACATCTTTCTGTGGATGAATACCTGGTGACCCAACTGCCCAAGTTCGGTTCCCATACAGAAATCGCGAAAGTGTGCCTTTCGCTTCTGTGCACTCCGAGTGCTTGGGGTGGGTATGAATACGCCTCGGAAACCAGACCAAGGGGGTACCGGGACCGTCACTTGTTGTTATATGCGACAGTATTTTGGCCGTGGCACATCTCCCGTTGCGAAGATGGCAAGGATTGCCAACAGTTGACTGGCCTCTGGGATGTTTTCAAATCGAAGTCTAACTACCAGCGGTGGTTACGGTATCATCACAAGCGTGTTGCGTCTGTGTGGCAATTCGAATATGACGCTTTTTGGGAAAGAGTCCATAGTTGGCAGCAAGAAGGCGGCGACCTACTTTCCTCGGTTTGCGTTTTTGGCCTAAGAGGGAAGTTTACCGATATACCTGAGTCTAAGTTTTATAAAGAAAAGACCCGCATAGACCGGTTACTTTGCCTTGCGGGCAACTTTGGAGACCTGAATATTGCTCGGCTGTTGATTGACCGGGGAGCCAACGTCTCGGCTGCCAGCGGAGAAAGGCAAACGCCGCTGCACCTCGCATTGCAGAGAGGACACGAGGCGGTAGCGCGGCTGCTGATCGACCGGGGAGCCGACGTCTCAGCTGCCAACGGATACGGGAAATCGCCGCTGCATCTTGCCTTGAAGGGAGGATACGAGGCGGTAGCGCGGCTGCTGATCGACCGGGGAGCCGACCTCGCAGCTGCCAACGAATATGGGAAACCGCCGCTGCTTCTTGCCTTGGAAGGAGGATACGAGGCGGTAGCGCGGCTACTGATCGTCCGGGGGGCCGACCTCGCAGCTGCCAACGAATATGGGAAACCGCCGCTGCTTCTTGCCTTGGAAGGAGGATACGAGGCGGTAGCGCGGCTACTGATCGTCCGGGGAGCCGACGTTTCGGCCGTTGCCTATGACGGAAGGACGCTGCTGCATCTTGCCTCGGAGGGAGGACGCGAAGCGGTGGCGCGGCTGCTGATCGACCGGGGAGCCGACGTCTCAGCTGCCAACGAATACGGGAAAACGTCACTGCATCTTGCCTCGGAGGAAGGTCACGAAGCGGTAGCGCGGCTGCTGATCGACCGGGGAGCCGACGTCTCAGTTGCCAACGAATACGGGAAAACGCCGCTGCATCTTGCCTCCGAGGGAGGACGCGAAGCGGTAGCGCGGCTGCTGGTCGACCGGGGAGCCGATGTCTCCGCTGCCAACAAATACGGGGAAACGCCGCTACATCTTGCCTCGGAGGGAGGTCACGAAGCGGTGGCCCGGCTGCTGATCGACTGGGAAGCTGACGTCTCAGCTGCCAACAGATACAGGGAAACACCGCTGCACCTCGCCTTGGAGAAAGGACACAAGGCGGTAGCGTGGCTGTTGATCGACTGGGGAGCTGACGTCTCAGCTGCCAACGAATACGGGAAAACGCCGTTACATCTTGCCTTGAAGGGAGGATACGAGGAAGTAGCGCGGCTGCTGATTGACCGGGGAGCCGACGTCTCAGCTGCCAACGGATACGGGAAATCGCCTCTGCATCTTGCCTTGAAGGGAGGATACGAGGCGGTAGCGCGGCTGCTGATCGACCGGGGGGCCGACGTCTCAGCTGCCAACGAATACGGGAAAACGCCGCTCCATTTTGCCTTGGAAGGAGGATACGAGGCGGTAGCGCGGCTACTGATCGACCGGGGAGCCGACGTTTCGGCCGTTGCCTACGACGGGAGGACGCCGCTGCATCTTGCCTCGGAGGGAGGACACGAAGCGATGGCGCGGCAACTGATCGGCCGGGGGGCCGATGTCTCAGCTGCCAACGAATCCGGGAAAACCCCGCTGCATCTTGCCTTGGAGGGAGGACACGAAGTGTTGGCACGGCTGCTGACCGACCGGGGAGCCGACGTCGCAGCTGCCAACGGATACGCGGAAACGCCGCTGCATCTTGCCTCGGAGCGAGGACGCGAAGCGGTAGTGCGGCTGCTGGTCGACCGAGGAGCCGACGTCGCAGCTGCCAAACGATACGGGGGGACGCCGCTACATCTTGCCTCGATGGGAGGACACGAAGCGGTAGCTCGGCTGCTGATCGACCGGGGAGCCGATACTTCGGCTGTTGCTTATGACGGGAGGACACCGCTGCATCTTGCCTCGGCGGGAGGACACGAAGCGGTAGCTCGGCTGTTGATCAACCGGGGAGCCGACGTTTCAGCTGCCAACGAATACGGGGAAACGCCGCTGCATCTTGCCTTGGAGGGAGGATGCGAAGCGGTAGCGTGGCTGCTGATCGGCCGGAGAGCTGACGTCTCCGCTGCTAACGGATACGGAAAAACGCCGCTGCATCTTGCCTCGGAGGAAGGATGCGCGGTGGTAGTGCGGCTGCTGATCGACCGGGGAGCCGACGTCTCAGCTGCCAACAAATACAGGGAAACGCCGCTGCACCTCGCCTTGGAGAAAGGACACGAGGCGGTAGCGCGGCTGCTGATCGAACGGGGAGCTGACGTTTCGGCCGTTGCCTATGACGGGAGGACGCCGCTGCACCTTGCCTTGAAGGGAGGACACGAAGCGGTTGCGCGGCTCCTGATCGACCGAGAGCTGACGTTCGGGCTGCCAACATATTCAGGGAAACGCCGCTGCACCTCACCTTGGAGAAAGGACGCGAGGCGCTGGCGCGGTTGCTGATTGACCAGGAAGCCGTCGTTTCGGCTGTTGCGGGACGTTGGATAGCGCTTGTTTTTCTCGTTCGGGACTAGCACAGCGTTGTGGGCGCTAGTGTCGTTCATTATCTCCCCCCCCCTTTCCCCGTCGTTGTAGTTCTTTTGGTTCTTCTTTCTCTTGGCTAGACAGACACTCAGAGAATATCACAACCTTCCTTTTCTTTTGCGTTTCCTTTGGTCAGTGTTTCGTCTCGAGCTGCTCCGGTGCGTGCCAAAAAGGAGGAGAACAGCTCCAACCCTCTTTCCTTCCTTTCGGCTTTCCTCCAGCTCTTTTTTCCTCCCGTTTCCTCGGCCTGGGGGCAACCAACGAAGGTCCCTCTCTGTCCTCTTCTTTTCCACTGCTAAAATTGGTGCTCGACTCGGAGCAGGCTCAAGTTGCTTCCAAGTTCCTACGCCGGTACACCCCCATCCTTTAGACCAACGAGCGACAGCCGGCGTGTCTGCTTCACACTCTGAACTCGGCCAACTTCTACTTGACGCCTCAGCGTATGTACATTTGGGTCAAGTACTGCTGGAGCCCAGGTCTTCGCGAAGGCAGACACCGGAGCGAATCACAATCTTTACAGACGCCCAAGCAGCCATAAGGCGGTTGGCCTCGGAGGAGCCTGGCCCTGGCCAGCAGTACGCACTCCAGTCAAGGAAGCACATTGCTGCACTGCGGCGTGCCAGGCCAGGTATCATCATTGAGATCAGATGGTGCCCGGCTCACAAAGGGGTTGAGGGCAATGAGAAGGCGGATGAGTGGGCGAAAGTTGCGGCGGAAGAGCCAGACACCCGGGGGATGGAATGGCTGAACTACTCGGACCGGACGGAGGAACGCCAAATGCCGCTCCCGCGATCCCTCGCAAACCTCAAGCGGGAGATTTCGGAGAAAAAATGGGTGGAAGCACGACGATGGGCAGGGGGCCGGGCCTCCAGGAAGAAATGCAAAATGCCGGAAAGCCACAAGCCGGACGGCACGATTGCTGAGAACACCAAGAGACTCGCCTCAAAGTACTACCAGCTGAAGACAGGGCACGCCCGCACCGGACAGTACCTGCACTGGGCTAAGGTTCGCCCTACCGCCCAATGCTGGTGGTGCCAGTGCCCCTCGCAAACGAGAGACCACCTTTTCAAGGTGTGTCCGGAACGGAAGATGCAGCAGAAGATTCTGTGGGCGGAGGTGCAGAAGGAAACCGGGAGGTGGAAGAGCCGTTGGACGGTCCGGGATTTGCTGGCCGACGGGAGATGCGGGCAGGCAGTGCTGGACTTCCTCTCCTCTACGGATGTGGTAGGCTGGTACCGCCGCTGGAAGGGCGACGCCCGGAGTGAGGTGTCAGAGTGGGAGCTCCGGGAGCGCCGGGAGAGGGAAGGGGAGCAGGAGGCGGAGGCGGAGGGGCTGGGTGCCGCAGGAATTGGTAGCCGGAGAGGAGCTGCCGCTGTTCCTGCCCACGGCCTCATTCGTGGCATCGGCAGTCGAGGAGTAGGGAGATGGGCCAGGTTTCTTTTGTTATTTCCTTTGTGGTTTCCTTTGTGCGCACCTATCTTCTCGGGACAGGCCTGGGCGGAGGGCAAAGGGGAGCTTGCAACGTGCCGCCATCGCGCGGACAGCGGACGGGAAAAATGGATAAAATGTACGCCGCCACAGTCTAGATAGGCTGAACGCGAGTATGATTAAACAAAAAAAAAACTGGAGCCCAGGTTTCACTTACACAGACTTCCGTGCAGCCAAGGTAATTCTTGACAAACAACCCCGGAGCTCAGGCGTCTGCGCGATCCTCCACAAAGGATCGATCGGTTCGACCACTTCGGTGACTGGTGCAAAAAGAAGTAGCGGACGGTTCCGAGCCCTTTCGTGAGTATCTTGGTTTGATTTCATACCCGATCTTCCTTCAGTCGGCTTCAAGCAAGACTCGCTCCGGCGTTTGGCTGCTTCCATTCCGGGCGCCCTCCCGACACCGTCGCCCACATCAACAAACTCCTCCAACGACTCCTACACCCTTCAACTTTCTCTCACGAAGCCTCAAGATGCAGACTCGCAGTCCTTCTGTTCTCCCCATGGGGAGTTCGAGAAACAACATCTCGAAGAACTGAGCAGCGACAGTGGGTTAAGACGGAGGCACTCCATTCACCAAGATTTTCTCCTCGGCCTACACCTCCTGGTGAACGTCGGGCTACCTCACCAACAGAATCCATTTCTTACTCGGGGAGAGAGGACATCGAACCAACAAGAACTATACGAGCAACAGCTTCATGACTGGGTACTACGGAAGCAAGCCTGCAAGAAACCTGATAACAGAGCCCGGGCACTTGGAGCTTCGGAGAACGAGCCGAAGGGGTCGTACACTCACCACTACGGACCCACAGAAGAAGAAGAAGAACCTGTCATCATGGCGACCCGGGCCAGTGAAATGAGCCAGACTATGTCAACCTTCTGCAAAGTGTGAGTTTTGCCGGTACCAGTGATCAAACCCTTCCTGATATATGGATTTAGTTATGACTAAGCTTGTTACGGTAAACCCCATGATGCTCCTCGGACGTGATGGAAGTTTATGTGTGGAATTCTCTGAAGTGTCCAACTATTACGGCTCGTTGTCTCGGCTCGAAATACCTATTGCGAGAAGGACTGCGGGAAGCGAGGAATACGAAAATAGGTGAAAGGAATACATACTCGACGCTGGGTTCTGTATTTCTTCTTTGTCTTCTCCTCTTCTTAAATACATACATACGTAGATATAACCACAAGATAAACCGGCTGCCGCCACTGCGCGGACAGCGGACAGGAAACGGACTGTATATATTCTCGCCATGATCTCCAGAGGTCGCATGCGAGTAATGAATAAACAAAAAAAAAAAAAGATAAACCGGCTGTTCGCTCCACCCAGAATTGAGAACCTTTTAGACGACAATCAAACCCTCCCTTTTTCTCTCTCACACTTATTAGTTCGATCTCAATTGCCCTTCCACCTACCCTTTTCGCGCCTCCGTCCACAGGACCTTCTGCTGGCACTTCCAGTTCGGATAATTCTTAAACGGATGCTCTCCAGTATCTAGTCTACCACCAATGCTTGGCGGTGGGCTAGTTTTCCGTCCAATGGAGGTATTGGCCAGTGAGTACATATGTAGTCGCCCGTCTTTTTTTTGGTCCACCCACACTCGCGTACAGCCTATCTAGACTATGGCGGCGTACCCCCCTCCCCGCTCCTGTCCGCTGTCCGCATCGCCGCCCGTTTGGGGTCCCCTCCCTCCACCCTGGCCTGTCCCGAAAAGATATGAAGCTCACTAGGAAAGACAAAGGAAATCACAGGGGAGATGCCCCGTTCCCTCACTCCACTCCCTACTATTCTCCCTCTATCGTCGATAGGCCGGCGAACAGCGCTGGGAGGGACTCTAGGCACACTTCCTCCGCCCTTGATTCTTTATCTTTCTTTTACCTTTCTGCGTCGTTTCCTTCCATTCTCCGAACCCATTCTGATGCCTCGCTCTGTGCATCATCCTCAGTTGCGTCCGGCACTCTCCTCCCCACCTGCGTTGTGGCAATGAAGTCCAGGATTGCCTGGCTGCACCTTTCGTCGGCGAAGGGATCTCGAATACTGAAGCGATCCTTACCCCTTCTTGTCTCCTTCCTGGCTTCCGCCTACAAGATCTTCTGCTGCCCCTTCCACTTGAGGCAATTCTTGAAAAGATACTCCCGGGTCTGGTGCTTGTATTGGCACCATCCGCACTTGGCGTTCTTCGTCCACTCTAAATATTACCCAGTGAGAGTAACTATGTCCAGTCTTTAGCTGGTCAAAACGCGAAACAGTCCTCTTGTAGCTGCCGGCTACCGCCTACAGTTCGCTCAGGGAATTGCTTGCGTGGGACCTTGTACTTCCTGGCAGTGATCCGCCTCGCAGCCCATTGCCGTGCTTCGGTCTATTTCTTCTCCGAGATCTCTCGCTTCAGGCGGGTAAGGGATCGGGGAGTGGTATCACCCGTGTTAAAAAATAGCGCTGTCACACGTACGTATTTCCGATGTCATCCTATGTCATTGTATTTCCTATGTCATTGCAGGTTAACTTAGATATGTTGTGGTGGCGGCGCGGCGTGAGTGCTGACGGCACGGCGCGGAGGGTGTCATTGCGACAGCGTGACGCAACAGTAGTGGGGGAATAATTGCATCGTCTTTCTCCTTTGCACTCTTATGTCTTTCTCTCTCAGACGGCTATATATGTAGCGTTCTTTCTGTACGGAGAAGTGATATGCTCTTTGTCTTCAATCAATTGCAAGCTCTCTCTCTCTCTCAATCTCTCCCGTATCAAATCTTCTAGTTTCCAAACGACCCTACTTCCGTAGTAAGCCCAAAACTACAACCCGTTTGCCTACTCCGTAGGCAGGTCATTCGACGCCGTATGCACCTGGCTCCTCCGCTGCCAACTTTGCCCATTCATCTGCATTCTCATCCCCTGGCACTCCCTTGGGAGCGGAACATTACCAGATCTCGATGACGATGTTCATCCTGGCCTTCCGTAATGTGGCGATGTGTTTCCGTGCTTGGATTGCGTACATCTGGCCTGGGCCGGGGTCTTCAGAGGCCATGCGTCGGATAGCAGCTTGCGCATCGGAAAATATGGTGACCTTCTCCGGTATTGTTGCGTGTCGCGCTGCTGTCTCCACAGCCCTAGCTAGAGCAGTGCACTCCCCACCGTAGGCCTCCTGGTTGTTGCCCATGTGAACCTTGTGGCCCACCCATTGCATTCAGTCGCCCGTCTTCAATCGGTAGTTAGTACATACCTCGAGGAAATCCGCGTCGACTGGCGCCGAGCCCGGCCCCTGGCGTACCGGTACTTCCCGTGGTAACCTTCACACCCACCCACGTCTTCGCCTTCTTCCACTTGGCCTCGGTGATCGAGCGCTCCAGGTGGACGAGAGATCCGAAGGAAGGGGGTTTCTTCCGTATCGGACGCGGTATCTGACTCCTGGGGAATTCCATTCCGTGGGCGTGGCGCGCGTCAGCGGCCAGCTTGGCCCACTCGTCGGTTTGTTCGTGATCCCTAGCCTGGGTGTGCTGGATGATGGTGATGATGATTCATTGATCGCATGTGACCCTGCTCCCCACCTTTGTGGTACGCAAGAAGTCCAGAATCGAACAGGTGCACCATTCATCCGCGAACAGGTCTCGGATCTTGATACGGTTCTTCCCTCTTCCCATATCCCTCCGCACCTCCGCCCACAAAATCTCTTGTTTGTTGTTTCTTCCAACGCGGACGGTTCTTGAACAAGTGTTCCCGCGTCTGCGTCTTGTAGTGGCACCACCCGCATTCCGCGGTGTCGTGGTTCCTTCCACTTCGAGCACACCTTCAAGAGGTGTTCTCTCGTCTGTGTTGGGTACTGGCACCACCAGCACTGAGCGGTAGAACGGACCCCAGCCCAGTGTAGGTATTGTCCGATGCGCGCGTGACCCATTTTCAGCCGGTAAAACCTCGAGGCGAGCCTTTTGGAGCTCCCAACAACCGCGCCATCCGGCCTCTGGGTTTTCTGCATTCGGTATGTATTTTGCCTTGGAAGTTCGGCCTCTAGCCCACTGGCGCGCCTCTATCTACTTTTTCTCAGAGATCTCCCGCTTGAGATGCGCAAGAGACCTTGGGAGCGGCATCGCACGAGCCTCGTTCCGGTCTGAGTAGCTCAGCCATTCCACCCCGCGGGCATCTGGCTCCTCCGACGCCATCCGTCTGACGGCGGCTTGGGCGTCCGTAAAATTCATGATCCGCTCCGGCGTTGTCGGCCTTCGCGAAGCCGATTCCAGCGCCCTTGCGAGAGCAGCGCACTCAGAGCCGTAGCCTCCTGGTTGTAGCCCATCTGAGTTTTGATGCCCACCCAGGTCCGGCCCCTCTTTCATACCACCGAGTACCCTGCCGCCCCGCTGTCAAGCCATGACCCGTCGGTGAACACTGTGAGTCCCAGCCGCTCCTTCTTTGCCTCCCCTTCGCCTCGGCTTCCTCCTCTTGTAGCATCTCCGCATCGAGGGTTTCCGGCTCCTCTAACAGAACTGTACCCTCTGTCCCTCCAGCATAGGCGAGGGCGTTCGTGAGCCTCCGCCCAATCGCAGATGGGATGCCGACGACCTCCCGCGCCTGGTCTCCCTGCGGCAGGCTCAGTAGCCGGTCAGTGGAAATAGTGGGTCATTAGTTGCAAAAGTCCAAACGGAAAAATTAGGTGTTTGCAGAAAACTGCTCCGTGACCATATATATCCACACACCCATCCAACCCCCGGCGTCACTTAACATACCCATATGGCAAACAACGCACCTCTACATCCTTCCACGTTCTCATCAACATCTGCTCCTTCACCAAAGCCTATGATCGATGCATATTCACATGTTGTAGGAGTCTTTGTTGGAGCTCTGGTTACTAACTAGTTACAGCTGTTAGTGTTTGCCAAGCAGATAGTCAGCACTTCGGAGAGCAAGTATCCGGCCGAAATTGTATCAATCAGATCGGGGTTCTGAAGCGATTTTATTGGCCAATGCGCCTATAGTTCAAACAGTAGAAGATCCTAACGCCAATACTGATAGCTGCTAACGATATGGCATCCGGGTTGAGTGGGATCTCATGATAGTGTCCTGTTGCCTTTGCAGGGAGCGATCGGCCACCATCACAAGACATAGAGAATTGTACTAACGTGTGAGGGTATTGGAGCAGATATGGTGTAGCTAGATATATAGGGCATCTCTTAGCTTGTTTGTGGGTTTTCTGGGGGTTAGGCCATACAACTAAGGGCCTGTTCGGCTCGCACCGTATTTCTAAAGCGACGGTTAGTTTGGAAATACGGTACACTACTCCGTATATCTTGGCGCCCAGACATCTCAAATACCTGTTCGGCTCCGTATTTTACACTCGACA
>Ga0307516_10004192_pt1 | contig 17959 bp, 22 predicted proteins | sample 19_EM_MG_FD_203310 | JGI IMG/M metagenome (GOLD analysis project Ga0307516, IMG submission 203310) | Populus trichocarpa ectomycorrhiza microbial communities from riparian zone in the Pacific Northwest, United States - 19_EM | ecosystem: Host-associated > Plants > Roots > Unclassified | place... | reverse complement strand
CTCGGGGGAGTGCAGCGAAGGTGGGATCGTCGACGCGTGTGATCATCTCTAAATTACCTCACGTGACGAACAACCGCACCAGTTCCACGGTTCCGCCGCCCGACTGACTGGTTATACGACGCTACCATGACTGATTCATCGTTGAGGTGTCATACCAAACACTTTGCGAGTAAGTACTGTTACATATCCTCTTCCATGGAGTGCCCCCCCAAAAGGGCGCGTACATGAGTACCCAACCCACTTGCGAAGTCTGAAATCGAGGAAACTGGGCCGTTCACTACGGGGCGGGATCGCGTGCAGTGTGAGTACGTTAGGGGACGGCGACGAGACGGTCTGCATATCGCACAATAGCCTGTTGTTTTCGTGGACACCAAGGGAAAGCTAGAGCGGTACGTGCCGACTTCCACAAGCGGGCCTCAGGGTGCCTACTTGTGCTGCGGTCCTTCCCCCAGATACTCATTTATCGTGCTGAGGCAGAGCCTATGTCACACATTACAACTCTGTGGGGTTTGCGGGGGATCGGGCGACGCGGATGGTGGATGGAGAATCGAGGAAACCAAGGAGACCATCCACAGTCACCGGGTCTAATGCCTCCGCAAGCCTCCGTTGTGGCTCCACTTGGGCGGGATCCAAAACCTCCAGTAAAAACACCAATTTGAATGGTCTGATTTCGTTCATCGTGCGTAGTGTGTCGGACAACGTAACTTCCCGGGGTAATTGGGTCATCGCGTTATAGACCGCGACAATATACCAGGGGCGGTAGGTCAATGAACACGCCTTGAGAGCGTCCAGGTGGTGGGTGAGGTGGGCGATGATCATCGTGATTTCGTACGGTACTACTACTAAGGGGAGAGCCGGTCCGCACGTGGCACGCGCCAATGGGGGCGGATTGTTGAGGAAGCGGTAGACCTTGGCTTCGCCCCAACGTCAAACGGTTACCATGCGAGTCGAGAGGTTTAACCTTACGGGGCGAACTACGGAGAGGTCAGAGTAATTCACGTTCACTCATGAAAACTATACTTGATATCGAGGACATAGGTCCACTTGAGCGGCCAATATCTTTGGTCGTTGGAGGCGGGGGGAAAAGTGGCGTTGCCTTCTTTGCCATGGCAATCACTCACACTGACCCGGGGCTCGAAAACTTGTAGAGAACTACCCAGCCACTGGTCAACTAGTTACAAGCGAATCACGTCCAGGGTTGTTCCGCCCGCAGTGTCCTGTCGGTCCCGAGCGTTGAAAGCTGGACACCCAGGTCCGTCACCCTTAAGCGGTCTCCCCACCCTCGTGAATAGCCCCTTTCCACCGTAATGACCACTAAGATACTAGGAGCGTGTGGGGCATGTAGTTGAGCACACCTTCCGTCGTCTATAATGTCCGGAAGATTGGCCTGGGGATTAATGTATTCACAGGGTCCGGAAAGCGGTAAATCAGTTCCACTGTACTGTTGGAATGTTGAGCTCATCGACCATTACCCCGATGTAATTTCCTCCCCCTTGGTCGGTTGAAGAGGTGTGTTCCAAGCACTGGAAGTTGTGTCAGATGTGTGAAAAAGGGGATCGAAGGCTGTGAGTATGGTTCAATGAAGAGGGGTGTTGGAAGTACCCTACGCAAGGGCCAAGCGTGCGTCCCCTGTCGGTGAGTCGTCTCGAGTAGTCCTCCGAAGAGCGCACGTGGAACTGACACGAACACCTCCCGTCTCCTGCGGTCAGGCGGAGGAAGTCGGTGAGCGGTTGCACATTCATAGTTGGACCTAGGGAACGGGGGCTCACTTTACCCCGCCAGCGGTGCGACGGCAGACGACCCTGCACGACGTGCGTGGACGGGGGAGGGGCTACTGGGTGCATATATCAGCGGCCTCTTCGTACCAACACCAACACACTTTCAGCTTCGCCTGGTTCTCTAAGCGCCCGTATACTTCCTCCCAAAACGCCTGCCAATAGGCTCTGGTTATCCGAACCTCTGGTACGTCCGCCATTAGATAACCCCTCGCCACTTCCTGCGGATCCCTTTCTCCCTCCCTCCCACTCCTTGCTCCCCATGAGCGACCATTGGCACCACAACTTCCGCAGGATCCCTCATCCCTTATATACGGTCAGATCGCGTTGAGCCCCTCGTCAGCTGTCTCAGCCGTACGGAGCACCCGTGACACTGAGAAACGCGTCCCGAGTCCTACTGTACCCCCCTTCGCGGTTCTCTCATCCATCCATTTCCGAACCATACCTCGGCCGCTTCAGATGCCTTTATCACTTATCCCGCCGGAGTACGTGCAGATTTCCTCCGTTGCCGGGAACGACCTCGGCATGACCTTGTATGTGTTAGTTTCTGAGACATCACCGGGTCGTGGGGACTGACCATAACGTGTTAGTCGCTTAAGGTCGCTATGCCGAATGAATAAACTTGGCGTTTATTTCGGAACGGAGAAACAGGAAGCTCTCTTCCGCGGAGACACCTCCAATACCGTGGTCGATCGGTACTTCATATACAGTTGCCAGGCGATCGGGGCGCATTTTTGTGGGGCCATGGACGTGTCACCCGGAATGGTTCGACTGCTAGCAGTGAACGGCGTCCCCGCTCATGGCGTTGGCCATGTTGGTAGATGGCCGTACAGCGGACTCCAAATACCCGAATCTGTTATTACATTCGGGACGGGAACCTTACGGACTTTGAGGTTAAATGGGACCACACGTACGGTTCCCAGCTGGAGTTGGTTACCTCGGTGGTTGCCCCAACGCCTAATGTGTAACAAGTATCGTCCTGCGGAAATCTGTACTAGTTTTCTAGCCTATTTGAATCATTTTATAACACTGGCCTGTCGCACCGCGGGCAACAACAGATAATTTCGTTGAATAAACAGCTGACGTTTGAATCAGTTCTTTCAGAAGAAAGGCGAACGACAAAACCTTGAAATTATTGTGATGATATAGGCGGGAGCCGTTCTCATTGGCTAGCGCATGGTCATACTTAACATTTTTCCGTTCACTTTATTCTGCGGATATGGTTGAGGAAACAAAACGTATTTTCAATGATTAAATCCCCCGGCGCCCCCCGTGTCGTGCACAAGAGCGACGTCAGATCTGTCGGGTGTATTGATAACCCTTATGTAGGGTGCCGAAGAAGCGCGGCGTTCAACACAGAGATAGCCTCCTTCCTGTAAGTATCATCCTGGATGGAGGTGGTCCCTGGTTCGAAGACAAAGTTCTTCGGGCGATGCAGGGAATATCTTGGCCACCGATTCCCCGATTCTCCGTTAGGGTCAAGGTGGTTGACAAAATTGATGAGGGATGTCACCAGAGGACTTCCCCCATATATACCAAACAGGTCCGAGACGTGCGTCTAGGGCCACGAGAGTCAGTGGATCGGGTGGGCAGGGAAGTGGGCAAGACTTGTTGCTTACAGAACCGAGAACGGGCATTGCTTTTGTGGCATTACTCACTGGAGTAGGGATGTGAGATGGTGAGGTGCCAGGATGAGGAGATGAAATTGGCTAGTACCGAAGGACCAAGCATTTTGTTCCTGCGCTAGGTGCTCTAGGAAAAATCTTCTGGGGCCTTGGAATGTGATGTCTCCTTGGATAGATGCGATCCTCTTGAACTGTGGTGTCAAAGCGTTGAGAGTTCCCGTGCCATAGGGGGACCCCTGGGTGATATCTTGTATAATGCGTCTCAGTACCCTCGGAGATCGCAGACGGGGACTAGAACCCACCAGAAGGATACTGGTCGATGATCTTCCGGAATTCATCATTACCCACTGTTGGGAAGTGATTACCGTGGATGTACTCCTCGAACTGCGCATCCGTACTGGGGTAGTGGGTACTCAGGAGGAATTACCTCATGCCCAGAGATCCACTCACGTAACGTTGAGGCTATGCAAGGCGAAAAGGGTTCCTTCGTCATCGCAATTGCCTGAAGTGGCCAGTTCGGTTGGTCAACGGGAAACCCAAAATTTTGGTATTTTCGCTACCTGTGACGAACGGAATCTTGGCGACGCTGCCCTGCAATACCAACTGTTGCGGCGGGGCTTTAAGGAACGACCCATCCGCCCTCGGGACCCAGGCAATGTTCGTTGACTGCAAAGCAAGGTTCGTAACCGTACTCAACGGATTGGGGGAGTCGTGACAAACCCGATAGGAGAGCCACGTTGGCGACACGTTTACGGCCTCCTTCAACGCTGGGAAAGGTACCTGTCGTAGGCACTCCAAGGTGTCCCCAGCTCCGGCACACCCAGTCGCTCGAACAAGGCCGTCGTATTCTTGTTGACCGAGGCTGATATCTCCGCTGGAGAGTAACGCCCCAGAGTTCATAAACGCACCACGGAAGAGACCTTCGGTGTCCCCTCCGTTCGTGACCATATGAAGGGCGGCTGATATCGCGCCGGCTGATTCTCCCCAACTTTTGAGGTCAGTTGGCGGGGTGCCCGACGAACGATGGAACTATGACTCACATTGTCACCTTCTCAGGATCACCTCCGAATGCAAAGATGTGCTTTTGAACCCATCTCATGGCTTGACGCTCTGACAGGGAGGAGTCAGCCTCGCAAGGAACTTGTAGCATTGACACTTACGATCGTGCAAACCAGCATTGCCGACACCAGCACCCTTCACCTCCCTGCCCCCCAAGAATCCAAAGGCTAATCTCGCCGTTTAGCAGTAGCACAAGGGTAACCCTGAGAGTTGAACCCACCGGAGACCCTGTTGTGACCGGCGGCTCAGAACCGGGTTGTATCAGGTAGAAAGATGAAAAGTCACCTGTAGTTCATGCTAACGTATATGATAGGTTTGCCAAGTCTGATTGAGTGAGCCACGATCGGATCTCCAGTGAACCTTGATTTGACGGTCAGCCAGTTGGATGCTCCTACAGGGCGAAAGTAACATTACCCCGTAGTTGTTCCGAGCTGGAACCCTCCGCCATGGATCCACTACAAAAGTGGTCAGTCGTGTGATCGCAGCGTGGGTTATTTATAAGTATAACTGACGACCACAACTGGTAACTTTGTCCTAGGATCAGTTTTTGTGGGTTTGATTACATTCAGGGTTAAGCCTATAATCGCGGGTCAAGTCCGGAGGAATACAAGGAATGGGCACGCATACAGTCTTCACTCTCAGGGCCCCGACCGGCAGCTGAGAGTGCGAGGAGGAATTGCAATGTTTGTGGATCTAACCCCTCAGGTGGTGGGCGGCGGAGGTTCTGTTGTGGGCAACTCGGCCCGTATGAAGCCACGTTGAACGTTCCGTTGTACGGATCGTTAGGTTCAGGAAGGCGGAAACGCCTGCTTCCTGTTCTGGGCTGGAGTCAGGACGTGATAAAACCGGACCGATATTGAAGCGTACGGTGGTTTCGCGAAAGGAATGCCCAAAAAACTAGTCAAGCCTCCGCTGCTCAAACCGATGAAGTTCTTCGAGTTATGCGATGGGTCAACATCCGAGAGGCGGGCCGCAAGGGATAGTAACCAACCGCATCGTCCAGTCTGACCGTTGGTATTGGTCGTGTAAGCAGAGGGGAGCCAGCGAAGAAGAGAGCGATAAAACCCAATCCAAGGAGCACGGCGTCCATGCTCCTGGGGCGCATAGAGGAGAGTGGGAACTATGCGCATCTCACCAGGAAGGGGTGGATACATTTATGGGTTCGGAACCATAGTGCCAGCGCCCGGACTAAGGGTGATGCGGGGGTTCCATCACACTGGACGGAAGTTGATATAAAAACCCGCGATGTTCCTGTCAACACAGCAGAAATTGCACGAACGCACAAAATCTTACAATGGATTGAACTGGAATGGGAAGAATTCTCGCATGGGGGCGGAAACAAGGAATACGCATATCCAATGCGGAATGCTCCGACGACTTTCCAGCCCCCAATCCCCCGCCGGGTCTCCTGAGGGCCGCCGCTTTGCATTTTCGTCGTTTTGACTGCATATCGGAAATTAAATCATCGGACTATAATCCGGTCTTTGATTTCACGCACCGATGGGCACCCAATGCGGCAACGACATTACTCCCGAGCCCGGCGACCCATCCGCCATAAACCGGGGCTTTGGAACGTAGGGTCCACAAACCCTGTTGATGCACTGAGAGTGAGTATCGCCCGCACAACGGATCGAACTAAGCGTCCAAATTTCCCGCGTGGTGAGGTGAACAACATACAAGGAGCGTAACCGGTCCTCGACCCACCGTTGGTGCCCAACGCTCTCAACGGGTACTCGCTTGGTTTAATACAGTATATGACATATTTGATTCCATTTCCTCATATGAGGATGGGTCATGAGCGCAACGAGCTAGCACCTAGGCGGATGCCCCATACTCGTGGTATAAATGCCAAAGTTGGCGTTCTGTGTGGGAGCCAGCAAAGCCGAGGTACGGGCGACTGTAGAAAATGTGAATATTACGACACACGGGGACTATTTTCACATACGCTTGGAGAACCTCCGATGGCGACCATATCTTCATGAAGAAGTGGCGAGGGAAGGATCTGGGTATCCACGGAGAGAGAGGGAGGGAGAAAGGCACCGCTTCGACGACAAAGAAAGAGGGGCCCTGGAAGATCCACGCGGGCTTCGTAGTGGATTGGTTAGAACCGACAAGTGCCCAAATCTTGTGAGGGATTTGAGTGATAGCGCACGACTGGCTGACGGTTCATTAGGGCGTGTGAACTGGCAAACACCGTGTTCGTGGAAGAAAAGTGGGGAGAGCCATTGAGTTGCAATACAGTTGGAAGCCCTAGCGCGAGGAGCCACAGCAAGAACATCGTTTTTCCTGGTCAAAGATCAGACGCCGCGGCGGAGCGAGAAGCGGATAGATGACGGACCAATCCCAGGTTGTCCAGTGACCACAAACGGGCTCATACGGTCAAGGGCGGTTAACAGAACCCCCTCTTCGGCCTCCTCGTACTCAGATCGTACCAAGATTCGTCTGTCGCGGTCGCCCAAGCCCAGGGAATCGAGTAGGATGCCAGGAATGTTTGCAACCAGACGGGTAGGGGGGACGATGTCAGGAAGGATCTGAGAATCTTCAACAGGGTTGTGGTCCCTCTCGACCGGCTCCCATACTTCGAAGGACGCTCGGCCTTTCTTCCAAACTGACACTCTCAACGCATTCCAGAGGTCGGAGCTGGGCCAAGAGGTGGTGAAGCTGTCCGGGTTGTTGAGAAACTGGTTGATCGCATTTGTCTGGGCAGGGATGTGTTGGGTGAGGTGTTCGAGTAACACGGCAGTTGAGGAGTCCCAGGCTTTCGTGACCCCTGAGACCCGCGCCGAGAAGAGGCCGAAAAGCTGGGCAGATTCCAGCCTACTCTTTGTTGACACGTTCGACGCAGGATTGACGCCGTTTGACGGGTTGACCACAAAGCGACGGAGGGCCTGGTTGAGGGCGATGTCAACGCTGAACAAAATGAAGGGTTGACGGACGCACGGCAAACAGGATCGGATGTTGGCAAAACCCAATCATTGGTTCTGTAGATGGGGAACTGCTCCACTATGCTACGTATCCATGGTACGCGTTAACAGATGGCGCGGTAAAGGAATTGGGTATCACGAAGTCCCCACTTGGGTTGCGGATTGTTTCCTGATGCAAGTTACATAGGGTGTCATGGATTACACGACGGAAAGAGTTTCCTCGGTATCCAGGTCCATGTTGGCTGGTTACGGGCTCGCGGGAGTCCCTGGTCGTCTTGAGACGGCATCATCAACCAGCTCGGAGATAACACGACGTTGTGTTGCCGAACTGGTTGTGGGTACGTGAGAAACGTGGCCGCTTTCGTTCAACGAGATAGTAGCGCGTACGAACGCGTTGGGTATTTCGGCTTCGTCGTAAGCGAGTGGAGGATGAGAGGAAGCCGCTCGGGTCACCATAGCTCCTTGGATGCGTATGTGAACGGGAAGGGATGACAAGATGTAGGGCACAAGAGTTAACATACGATCTTCTCGCAAATGCCAATCTGGTTGAACCGTGGCAACAGCTCCGCAAGGGTCTCTTTTGTGACCACCGAAGCGCTTTGGAAAGTTAAGGTTTCGCCCCGCGCCTGGGCTTGACCACCTAGTTTGTAGAGGATCTGGTCCAAACGCTCCCATGCCTCCAGCACTAGGGGATCGCACTCCTGAGGGTCCGGGTCAGGGGAGGAAGGGCGACCCGAGATCATCAGTACGTTCGAGAGTCTGTGCGCCCGGAGGGTGGACAAAAGTCCTGAAAGGGGCGTGACAGCATTTTTGCCCTGGCCATGGACGATACAGAACGTGATCTGTCGTAGTTTGGTACAGAGTCCGACGTCAAGGGTAAAATCTGACTTGATTATCGTAAATGACGGGTCTGGCGGTGCCAAGGGTTTACGCACCCCGTGGTCTTCAATCTGAATTTGAAGGTTTTCCAGAGTTCCAGCGCAGGCGCCGATTAACTCAGTTTCGGGCGGGAAGCGTGGTGACATGTGGGATAGCGAACGTAGTGGGAGAGATGTGCGCGAGAGCAGGTTAGTTACGGCGGAAGGGGGAGGGTGCGATTCAGATAGAAACAGGCAACCTTGTAAGGGGGGTAGGCTTGGCAGGTTGTCGTCTGCGAGGGTGGCGCTTACACGACACCATAGGAGGTGGAGCTCGCTCACACGTTCGAGGGTGCTGACGAGGTTTAGGAGAGTGATGGAGCTGAGCGTGGAATCCTCAACGGCTACGCGGTGGACATTGAATCCCGACTTGAGCATCTCTGGAAGTTCCTCCGGGATACACGTCCGGCAGAACCTTATGGAGACCAACGGAGACGAAATAAACCGACGAAGCGTGGCAAGGACCGTGGTCGGGTTCTTGTCGCGGACCGTGAGGATGCGAACGTACCCAAGAAGGACATCCGGACAGTGTCCAAAACGCTCGAAAGCTCGAGGGCCGGCATTGACGAATTCGCACCTTGCGAACAAGTGCGACCGCGCTCGGTGATTGCACGCTCTGGAGGCCAAAGCCAGCGACGTGAGCTTCACTCGCTTGCTGTCGTGGGTGATTGGATGGGGCGGTCGACCGATAACAAAATTCTTGGTGTAATCCGCACCGATGCAGTCGATAATGGCATCGACGAGTTCCTGAGGAATTCGCATGGGCCAAGTGCGGCACGACTTGGGCGTAGTCGGCCTCAGGCGGTCGAATCTGCAGAGGACGCGGGCGTCACGTATCACACTCTCGTCACAGCCGCGTTACCTTTTGTTTGTTGCGTCCACACCCGCAGTAGTGCCTCCCAATTCCCGTCTCCTCTGGTTGTCTCCTCGGTTCCGTTCTCCCTCCCCCCAACCACCACCAGTCGCCGTCCCGTGTCCAGTCATGCCCTCCGTCGCGTCTCAAGACACCACGTCCACCACACCACACCGCTCTCATGGCAGCATACATGAGGAGGATTGGGACCGTTCCGAGACAGACATTCAACTGGACGCTGAGCAGAGGACACCCAGAAACTCCGTGTTATTTCCTGCAGATGGAAGACCGGACTTGTCGCCTGGAAAGGGTTGTAGGAGGGGGGACAGAACGTTGAGCGAGCTGTTGAAACTCTACGCGGAAAAAGGAACAGACTTCAGTCAGGAGGAGGCCACAAGGATCGCAGATGTATTGGGTCAATGGGTAAGTTTCCATTCCCATTCATCCTCCGCGTGTTGGCGGGGCAACTGACACGACCACATTCACCGTTAGATAAATTCGGGCTCCTCCCCTTACGAGGCGGAGGACGACTTTTTCTCCAAAGATGACTCTGTCATCACAACGAAGCGTTCATCCGTCGGCATCGATGATAACGGTCTGCTCGGTCGACCCAGGGGTTCCAGCGAGAGTAGGGTTGCTTCCAGACCCGTCTCGCGCAACGCTGGCCTCGTCAAAACATAGACTAATCCCGGTTTCACACATTTGTGGGACTGGATCTTGTTTATCCATGGAGCTGGTTTCATCACTGTAACTTATTGTGCTCTATGGGTGCGCCGACCTTTCACGTATCTCACGGTCCAGTCCCTCACAACCCACAGATCTCGCACCCTTGTTTTGTCGTCGCCCGTTTCTCTCCTGTTGTCCTGTGCTCAACTTTTCCATCACGACCGTTTACGACCCCGCCACGACCTTTCACGACCCGTGATGAGTCCCAGTCCCAGCAATCGCTTTGCTTTGTTTTTGCAAATGTCGCCTATGTTTATTTTTGTTGTACATACTTACTACCTAGCTTACTACTTGACCTTCGCTCTTGCCTACTTGACGTAGACGACCTTGGCCCGATTGATCAATGATCCCGAAACCTCTCACGGTCCCTCCTCCACCTCTCATACGCGCCTGTCGCGTGGCTTTTGCCACTTTGCGCGAAGGTTTACGATGCTTGATGACCAAGCCCACCCTTCGGACGCTCCTACAGCTCCAAAGCCAATAATACGGCTTAAGGAGTCCGTGATCAACAAGATTGCGGCGGGGGAGGTACTGTTCCGCCCATGAATGCCATCCCAGCACAGAACTCAGCCCAAGGCGTAGATTATTCACCGACCCTCTTCTGCCCTGAAGGAACTCATAGAGAACAGCCTGGACGCAGGTTCTACCTCAATACGCGTCACAATCAAAGATGGCGGGATGAAACTTCTGCAAATCCAGGATAATGGATGCGGCATCAAGGTCCCTCTCTACCTCCCGGCCGTTTTTCGCGACTCATCGTCAGTAACCCTTCCGGCCAGTAGAATTCGGATCTTCCCATACTGGCGGAACGCTTCACGACTTCCAAGTTGTCTTCATTTTCGGACCTTTCCCATCTCACGACGTATGGGTTCCGTGGAGAAGCCTTGGCTTCAATATCCCACGTTGCCCATTTGAGCGTCATCACAAAGACAGCTGCTGGGGACCACGCTTGGAAGTTTGTCGATGGGTGAATGCGCCTCATCCCATCACTAATTCTCGGTCACAGGGCCTGCTATGAGGATGGGAAGCTAATTCCCGCGAAGGGTGTCCAAACTGCGGAACCCAAGCCATGCGCTGGAAATGATGGCACTATTATTACCGTGGAAGATCTGTTCTACAATACACCGACGCGACTTTCCGCACTGAGATCGTCCACGGAAGAGTACGCTCGGATTTTAGATGTGATGACGAAGTACGCCGTTCACAACCACAAGGTGGCATTTGTTTGCAAGAAGGTCTGTCTCTGTATCCATCGCGTTCGGTTTGCGACAAACCACAGTATCCGTCTGCCTTCAGGCGGGATCCGCATCCCCAGATTTGTCTTCATCGCCCTCGTCCTCCACCTCCCAAGCAATCAACCTCCTATACGGTACCAGCATTGGTAAAGCGTTGCTACAAGTGACCTGCGGTCCAGACCCCAATACGTACTTGGGCAAGGACGCGGAGTCATGGAAGGCAGAGGTCGTATTCACGAACGCAAGTTACCAAGCCAAGAAATCCGCATTTCTGCTTTTCATCAACCGTAAGCACATGTCAATCCCCAAACTAACCACTGGGCACTGAAAACGGTATCAAAGACCGCCTTGTCGAGTCCACGAGGATAAGGCGGGCGATGGAAGCGATCTACACGAGTATTCTGCCGAAAGGCTTCTTTCCTTTCTTGTACCTCAGGTGTGAACACAGTTTTAGCCCGGAGCCGGGGCTGACTGTGGTCTCTCGCAGTCTAGAAATCGACCCCCAGTCTGTGGACGTGAACGTACACCCGACAAAGCGTGAGGTGCACTTTTTGAACGAAGATGCTATTGTGGAACGAGTATGCAATGTTGCTCAAGAGAGGTTACTCGACAAGAGCCAATCTAGATCTTATCCCACCCAGGTTCGCGACGGTGATCACTCGAAGGAGGTGGTACTGACGTCGTTAGCAGACATTGCTCACTCAGACTCAGAGGACCCCGATGGACGTTGATCCACCTGGCGATCCTCAGGACAACGAACCAGGTCCATCCCGAGTCCACACAATCCGTGAGTGGTGTTCCGAAACTTATCGCAGGGCCCGGATTGACGCTAACATTTCCCGGCAGAGGTAACTCCAGTCTCGACCTCGACCTCCAAGAAGAAGGTTGCTCCAAAGAACCTCATCCGAACCTCTGCCGCGGACCGTACCCTGGATTCGATGTTCCCCGTAGTTCCCACCAAAAAGACCCCACCTCAACCTCCGCCTAAAACCCAAACTCGGGCTCGGACCCCGGTCGAAGATGAGGCTGGTGGAGGCGAAGAACAGCCAGCACCCTCCCAAAGGCGAGAGGGAAGCAGAAAAATAAAGGAAATAAAGGAAAGCTCTATCGAATTCACTTCAATCAAGGATTTGCGCAAGAGAGTGGTTGTAAAGGAACATCAAGGTACTTCGCTGGCCTCATTTCCCGTATCGTGCTGTGGCGCTGATATGGTCACTCGAGGTCTACACGAGGTTCTGGAAGGTCACGTATTCGTCGGAATAGCTGACCTCGATCGATGCCTTTCTCTCGTCCAGCATTCGACTCAGTTATACCTTCTGAACCATGGCTCCCTTGCGTAAGTTAACCCCTTCCTCTAAGCCCCTGAGATTTACCCGTGACCTGACTCTTCTCTCAGCGAAGAGTTGTTCTACCAACTAGGGCTCAGGCAATTCAACAGCTTCGCGAAATTCAGGCTCGAGCCAGCCCCACCTCTCCGGAAACTCCTCTCGATTGCGGTGGATGCGGAGGACGGGATCTCCAGAATCAAGCTGACGAAAGAGCAGGTCGCGGAAGTGAGTACAGGACTATATATCACCGTCGGCCGAGTGCAGACCTCAATACGACTATGACAATGCAGTTCATATACAGAACCCTCATGGACCCAGACAGGCGCGAAATGTTGTCTGAATATTTCTGCCTCACTATCACAGATGAAGGGTTCGTACAGACGCTACCGCTCATCTTGAGGGGTTACACCCCGAACCTCGACAAGCTCCCACTACTCTTAATGCGTTTGGGCCCTCAGGTTAAGCCAGATAACCCTCCTCCCTTACCATCGTCCACTTACTTTGCACTATGTTTTCAGGTTGACTGGGCGGACGAAGAACGGTGTTTTGAATCCATCCTCCGCGAACTAGCCTACTTTTACGTTCCAGGTCCGCTTGATGGCACCCCCGCCACTCCTGAAGAAACTGAGGAATCGAAGGCCGAGAGATGGCAGATCGAACACGTACTCTTCCCTGCGATGAGAAAGTACCTGGTCCCACCCAAGTCCCTTTTGGAAAGGGATGTAGTGCAGGTCGCAAGTCTCCCCGACCTCTACCGAATCTTCGAGCGGTGCTGAGACGTTCCACTCAACGAGTTTCGCCCTGTGGAACGATCACGATGGATTGTAGAATTATAACTGTAACCGTACATGCCCCGGACTCTAGTGGACTGCTTGGTAATCGCCTATAATGCTAATGATATAAGTCAGATTGCGACGAAGGAACAGATAAACACGGATGAGTATGGTATTGTGAGGCAATGAGTATACAGGGGGGGTAAAGAGCCCGTACCGTTGGACAGATACTAATCCTACAAGAGAGTTCAACAAACGATGACACTTCGAGAGAAACCCAGGAAAACACAAAGAAACAGGGAGGAGAGATGGGAAAGGAGAGGGCAGGAGTAGCCAATGATGAAACACGCCGGAAAGAAGAAAGCAAGACCAATGATCCCAGAGCAAATTAATAACATCTATCGAGGGCTTGCAGTTACGGGCGGGGAGGTATGTGCGGATGAGATAGAGGTGAGGGCTGCATCGTATTCGAAAAGATCGCCGCCGCTGTCATCGTCAGTGTCATCATCGGAATCGTGGTAGTCCAAACCGCCAACCCTGAAGACGTCTACGAAGGGTGTTTGAGGAGCATCTGTGGCGGACTTGGCAAGGATGGCTGCGACGCGGGCTTCTAGGCGAGTGTTTGGCATGGATTGCTTGTGATGGGAAGGTTCTTGGAAGAACGTGCTGAGTTCGTGGAGGTTTTGCACGAGATCCCCAAGATCATCGTCATGGACGGACCCATTGGAGAGCATGATCAGGTCTTCAGGTTCAAAGTCGATCCTTGATGGCCGGGCGGGGACCTTGCATGTGTCGAACACGGCCATGACGTTCGTTCTGCAGACCCCTCGCGCCAGTTCGGGTTTGGGAATGGACCATCCGGACTCCAACGGAACACCAAAGACATCTGCCTCAGATCCGATGTTCCTGCTAAGGTGCGAACCGATATGCATGCTCATCCTGAGGACGTGTTTGGCGGGCATGTTATTGGCGATGACGATCGGCTCGTCCAGAACGTCCAGGGCCTGGGCTGCCAAGTCCGTCTCCAATGTGCGCAGGAGGGGCATAAGCAGCTCGGAGCCGACCAGTCCAACGGGGTTACGTGTGTCTTTCTGGTGGAAGAGAACCTTCAAGATCTGCATGGCGTGAACCTTCATCGTTTTGTCTTGGTTGAGCACTAAGCCCATCAAGAGGGTTACAACATCCGTCCAATGGCCTGCGCTGTAGTGTTCGCGAAGGGTCGCGACGCATTCCCTCGTGAAGTCCTCTTTCGTTCTGAACCTGCGTTTGGCGAAGGAGGTCATGACTCGAACAATCGTGTGACGGCCATCCTCTTGCGCGAGGGCAGCAAGGTCGAGAGCAAAATCGTTGAGGTACTCAGTATTCAAATCTTGGACCATGTCGCGGAGGCAGTATGGAAGGATCAAGGTATAGAGGTCCCGGATGCGACCCTCGGACGGATCGATGAGGCGACCATCTCGGACCCTCACAAGTCTGCAGAGGAGCTTGATGGTGGCATCCGAGGTCATTGAAGACCGTAAACCAACAAGCAGGGGCGGCTGCAACGAGAAATCACCTTCCCAGTCTGCTGGTCGGGAGGACATCAGCAACTCCGCAGTCCGAGGATCGTCGAGATCGATTCTCTCCAAGAGTGTGGTTAGGAAAGATACGACTTCCTTGAACTCTGGCTCAACGGTCGTTGAGAGACATGCGTGGGCGCACCAAAACAGTTGGGGAACCAGGTGAGGGTCGAGATCATCAAGATCGGCGAGGGAGCGTAGGGTGAGGATGATCTCAGCGGTGAACAGTTGAATGTTCTCGTCTTCAGAAGCGACCGTGTTGGATAACCTTCCAAGGAGTAGTGCCAAATCTGCCTTGTTGACTTGAGGCATCAAGGCTCGGAAAATCTGAAGTGACCGGAACGCGATTGCGCGAATGGAGCAGGCCGTTCCCCAGGCTAGGGCGACAGAACCCCACTGTTCGGGAAGTTTGGGATGGAGGGGGGTCAGAATCTCGAGGATCCTGCTGCAGAATTCCTTCATCTTCGGCTCAACTTCCTGTGTAGTGTTCTCGTCCGTCCAAACCAACGTCTGCGAATCCTTTTCGAGACCGTCGATTGATGCCTTGACCTGGGACCGACTCTTGTGGGTTGTGCGATCTAAAATCTCGTCATATTTCGGTGCCCATGCGCGAAGTAATTGAAACAACATCTGGCGCGCACGGTTGCGGAGATATGGTAGACGGTGATCGAGATGTACGACCAAAGCGTGGAGCAGGACGGGAAGCTCGGTCGTGGTCTCCCAGTGACGATCCAAGGCAACGTCCGAAAGGAAGAGAAGAGCAAATTGCGCTGCCCCCAAACTAAGCTTCGGTTGACTGGAGGAGAAAAGGACGTCTAGGTCGGACCACATCTCCAGGTCGTCTTCGGTCGGTGGACGGAGTTTGTGTTCGATCGTCGGCAGCATCCTCGCGGGCTCGATTATCCCACAGATCTCCGCATAAAGGGACCTCCCAACGACAGACTGAGCCAAACAGGCAACGACTTTGGCGGCGCAGTCAATGAAGGCGGTGCTGGCAACCCTTGGGGATTGCTCGAGTAGGAACCTGGTCGCCGCGAGCCCATTCGACTGGTTTGGTGCCTCCACAAGCCTGGTCCAAAGTACCAGGACCTGTTCTGGATAGGTCTCCGAGAAGCGCAGGGTCAAGACGATAAGGTGATACATGCAGGTTCGCCCCTGTTTCGACAATTGGGATTTACTCTCATCCGTCAAATCGATGTCCGAGATCCAATGCTCCAAACTCTGCAGGAGGGTGAGGGTGATCGTTCCGCGTTCCTGGAGGAAGGGGAGCCAATCGTCCAGCTGAGCGAGGACTGGCATCGCTTGTTCCGGGTGTTCTCCCGCAAGCACATCAGAGATCAACCGATGAGCATGAAGATGGGTTCCAGGGGCGCGGCTTCCAATTCCAGCTTCATGCGGGGCCAAGGAAATGATGCCAGAGTACTGTTCATGGATGCGTTCGAGCATGTTGAATGCTCGGAGACGGACTTGAGCGGCTGGATGACAGAGGTTTGATAAACCGAGGCAAACGACTTGGCTAAAGGAGAACCCATGCGTAACCTCGCTGGAAATGGCCTCCGCGACGACCTCAAAGAACCGAACGTTGCTTGTGTCGAGCTCTTTGGTGGAGACATAGGCACGACGCAACACTTCTCCAGTTAGACTGACATCCTGTGAACCACTGGCCAGAAGCGACCGCAGCATTTTTCTGAAATGGCGTAATCAGTTTTGCGATCCCCGCACTTCAAAGGTTCACATACTTTCCGAGTGCCTGGATAACTGGTTTATACGAAGCCAAGATGGCAACGAGTCTATCCAGAGTCGGAGTTGCCTCCAATGGCCGGAGTTGGTCCACAGCCATCGTATCCGTTGGGGAGCCAGATGAAACTTCTGGAGGGAAGAATGCTCTTTTCTAGAACGGTTATCGCCTTCAGTCGCACGCACGATCGGGGAGAGTGTGAAACCCTTACACATAGTGACGCAAGAGCCCCAACTGCCGCAGTGGACAGTTGCTTTGTCTCCGTTTGGAACCTTTCAATCGCCTCTGCCTGTAGTTGCGGCTCAGGGGCGCCAGTCGCAGAGGTTTTCTGCATCAGAATCAATCTCCTCTTCACCACATCCGACTGTTTTCCGAATTGGCACCACTCCTCGCATAGCCTGTATAATGACAAGTGGATCTTGGGTGGAATGAACCTGTCCGAATCTTTAAGCGTTGCCATCCCTTCGAACACCCGCTCGACAGTCCCACAAAAGTAACGCCTGAGTCGTTGAAGGGTGTAGAGATCTCTGTTCTCCGGTGACGCGAGGTAATTCTGGGTTTGCCTGACGAACTTGAGAACGTGCGAGAGAGCAGCTTGACGTCCAGCGGACCGTTGTTCCAATAATAGACTCGCCGTAAGGAAATAGATCCTTGTCACCGCGGTGTAGAATTTGATGTGTCTCCGTGTCCGGCCAGCGACCGGTTGGAACTGAGCGGGTTTGGATCGAGACTCATCGAAGAACTGTCTCTGTGCCAACGAGTTTAGGTCCTCCAGTAGCTGGGGGTACCCGTGTGGTGGTAGCGAGCTGATGCAGAACACCGCAGCATGTCGAAAGACCGAATGCTCCGCGTCGAGGAATGGGGCAAGGTACCGGAACAAACCCCGACTCGTAGTCATCCTCTCCCGGTCGAAGTTGTTGTCCGAAAGCACTCGGGCGTGGTCCCTCGCGGTGTTAATTGATGACACGTTGTTGAGTGTCGGTCTTGAATCCGACACAGACGCCGTCACGCAGATGATCTTGACCCAAGACCTCCACTGATAAACCTGAATGCTCGTATCCGCAGGCCCCAACCTTTGACCCGGATTACCGTGAGTACTGGCGCCAGTGGCGGTGGCGGATCGTGGAACTCGACTGCTGAGCCCTGCAGAGGAGGCGATGAAGGGATGATACTTCGTTGCAGAAACAATGAGCATTTCCCGGAACTTGATCAAAACTGGAGTGGGGTGATCCATACACCCTTGAATGATGGAAGAATAGATATGGTCCCAAAGGTCGCGATCCCGGATGTCGTTGCTATCGGCTACTCTCAACGGCACGTCGTCCTTTTTGGACACCCTCCACTGTTCTAGCCTCTCCAGATCAGATTCTTCAAGGTGATCATCGAACCCAGTGAGGTAGGGCCGAGCAGTGCGTCCATGAAGAGCGTTGACGATGGCGGACGGTTG
>Ga0307516_10004191_pt1 | contig 17961 bp, 18 predicted proteins | sample 19_EM_MG_FD_203310 | JGI IMG/M metagenome (GOLD analysis project Ga0307516, IMG submission 203310) | Populus trichocarpa ectomycorrhiza microbial communities from riparian zone in the Pacific Northwest, United States - 19_EM | ecosystem: Host-associated > Plants > Roots > Unclassified | place... | reverse complement strand
ATCCAGCCACTTCGTTTCAGACCCCCATGGATATTACAACCAACTAATTTAAGGCCTGAATGCCTGGCAAGGTGCATCGTGTTTTGCCTACATTCCACGAGTTCAATTTTCAGTGCTGCAGCAAAATGTGCACGATTAACTTACAAAGGAATTGGTCCAAAATGGACTTAGTACGAGCCAACGCCGGATGTCTGTATCATGGCCCCCCGTTCAATGAACACGGTAAGGTTTCTCGTCTCCCGCACATTGTACTTAATATGCACTAGTAGTGGGAATTGTGATTGATGGCAAAATATAGGTGCGATCCGAATAGAAGAGGCTGCGTTTTAGTGGCTCCTTGATTCTGATGCAGGTTTCTCAGTACCGCGTATGAAACTTGATCACATGGCTCCAGTTGGCGCAACTTGTGTTCTGATCGGCCAACACGTCCCAACGGCCAACACGTCCCAACGTTCCACCGGGGCCTATCAAGTGTGTAAACAGCTTCGAGCGAAGTCTAAGTATCTTCCCACACCACCAGGCTGTTCCACATTTAGACTCAATCCCGTAGCTTTTTACAAGTCCCTCTTTCACTACGCTCCATGATATATCGTTTTGGAAAGGATGGAATGCCTTTAGCTACTGTCCGGGAGCACTGCACTGTCAACTGGACCCATTGACTCGCATACATTGATCATTTTCCTTCTGGTTAAGAAAATCCTCAAAAGGGATTGTATCGGATATATGTACGCGCAGTTGCACTACGTTGGCTCTACAAAACTTTTTCCTGATACGAACCAGCAATGTGATTCAACATTGCGAGATCATGCTCGGCTCGTATGAGTTCCCCACCGCGCACATCATCTGGTCGCCATATACCTTTCCCGTCCACATCGAGTCCTAGTGGGTACCGAACAATGCCAACCTTCCCTGCTAAGTCGAAATCAGTCATCATAAACTTCTTTGAGTCGTCACGTGACACCCAGATGTTCGTATCGGAGATGTTGCCATAGACAAAGCCCTCTTCATGAAACCGCTTCAGTTGGTGTGATATGTTGGCCAAAACAGACTGAGAGACAGTTCCGTCATTTAACGAAACATAGTTATTAGGGGGCCTGTCCATAACCGCTATGAACCAGTCGCCAGGGATGCGTTCAAAACCTCGTAGGGTCGGCGCACATCCAAAGGATTCGCATAGTTTATGTGCCTCGGGGGAATAGTGAGGGAGAAACTTGATGCAGATCGGATCTCCAGTGCCTTCAATCCTTCCGAAAAATAGAAGTTTCTCTTCAAAGGGCTGCTTCTGATACCGGAACTCTATCAGGGAGTGGCCGTCGAGAGACTTGAAACTCGTGGGATGTGGGAACAGGTGAGGGTGATACGGGGAGGGGATGGAGAATGGAGCATCTCCTTCATAGTACTCTTTCAGTGACCGCACGGCTTTGTGAAGTGCGGCCATGTGACGTGTTGAGATCGTCCACAGCAAATTATTTGACCAATGGTATTGGAACGACAATCCAACTGAAAGCGTCTCCACAGTTGGATGTAAGTTCCAAGCAACGCCAGCGAAGATAAGTTGGCATCCTGGATGAAAGAACAGTTAGAACGTCAGGATGATCAAACAAGCTGTTCACTGACCAGAAATGGCGAGCAGAAAGCATGACAGTGATGATCCCGTCATCCTAGGTGCTTGCTCTCGAGTAGACTCCAGGTAGTGAAGTGCGGCCTGAAAATATCCTTCGAAGGATGTCCTATCCGTAATCTCGTTGCTGAATTCAGCAATCAAGCAACAGTTTCCATTGACGGATATATCGCCAACGGTTTCGTATCCAGGCTTGTTACTGAACGAAAGGTTGATGCCATAGCTTCGAAACATCTGATCGACCACGGTGATCCGACCGGCTACATCCTCATAGATGTCTGCCATCGCATACTTGAGCTTCTTGGTAAATGTATTATCATTGGGTGTGATTTCGTGAGTGTTGCAGTCATCAATGAACTGGCCGAACACTGGATGGAGCAGCTCCAAAGGCATAGCTTGCTCGGAAAAACAAGGATGACCGGATATGCGCCTGTGAGGGTAGGCGGCAAACTTCTCTGGCAAACTCTCTAGGAATTTGGCCCGTGCGACTTGAATCGGACCCCTGGGATCCGTGAATCAAAAATCGTACGATGAGAAGACGGCGTCACATACACTTCGACAACAATCGAGGGCTCCTTTGCTAATGGAACATCCATAAACGACGTGGATAGGGTTTGCCCTCCATCGAGAAGTTGTCCACCTTGCGCTGTACAAAGAGTCTCCCCAGAGTTGTTGTCCTGCGAGATCTTGAATAGGACTATACAGATGGGATGGATGTCACCGAGAAATGGATGTCCCTCGATGAGTCGATTTTTGAGTGCATCGACTGTTATAGTTGATTGGGTCCGGATTACGAAGCCATTCTTGCGATCCTGACCTCGCACCCAGCAGTGAACATTTAAATGTGGGGTATCTAGAGGAATGAAGCATGTATCGTCGTCGCTGTGCTTAAACTAAGTGCCACGTACCAACAACGAAGTGAAGGTGGTTTTCGAGTGGCCGTGACGGGAACAACGTCGATAGGATCTGTTGATCATACAAGGGTGTGCCAGCATCAGAGTGTGATACGCTCCAAAAATTCCGAATCCTTGTCGAAGGCAGCGACAAACTTATAAATCATTATGTCGTCTGAACGACAATCGACTTGTTTCTTATCCCCAATCGCGTTTCTGAGATCGCTGATTGATGCTGTGCTCGAAATTTTGACGGGAAAGATGCATTTGGCAGGGGTGCCCCGCACCCAACAGTGAAACACTAAAGGCACTATGTATCAGTATGGGGTCAATAACATAGACAGAGAGCTCACCTTCGAGGGGTGACCGGACAATGACATGCAAATCGTCCTCGGAAAGATCGGCAAAGATGTTGGCCAATTTCGACGCAGACTGTAAGGGTTTCTCGAAGCCAAGTCTGTATCTGAAACTGTCGAGCTCCTGCTCCAACTCGCCGTTGAGACGAAGGAAGGTGCTATAGAGAATCAGGTCGTGGGCGTCCACATCTGGGAATGCGCGTCGTTGCTTGTCTTTGATGGCGCCTTTGAGAGCATCAACAGTGTTTGAGCGAGCGATGTCGACTGGGAAGACTTTTTCAGGCGGCTCGCCTAGGATCAAGCAGTTGAGCGTAACATCATCAGACATTTTGTTGGACAGAGGAAAGGTGCAGCCAGAAGCCAGGCTTCTCCTCCGGGCTTAAGACGCGCTTGATCAGACCCTCAAAGATAACGTCCTGATCGAAGCAGATTATCCAGTTTCTCATCGGAGTAGTTGGCCTGTCTTTCCAACCAGCGTCTGGGTCCCACACTCTTCAGCAACACAATCCATACTAGTACTGTATCAGGATCCGAGCCTTCGCCGAAGGATTGGGGGCGCCAAAAGGCACATCTCCATCCGAACAGGCTGCCACTTCCTGAACGACGGTGTCTGTTATTAGCAAAGGCTGACTTGTCGGCGCCAACCTGTGACTGTACATAGCACTTTGCGGTACTTCGGTGCATCGCTGTAAATGCCAATCCAAACACTTCTCGAATGACCTTGCTATTGCTGCTTTACTGCGCATTGCGGCAGTTGATGCGTGCATGCGATCCCATACTGACCGATGGACAGTTCTACGTATTGCTCTTCTTCCCTTCTGCACTGTTCGGAAATGCAAAGCGCTCACCTGCCCATTAGGGGAGGGAACTCCCCCGACATCAAGATCGCCATTCGGCCTGATGACATGTTCACTACCGCAACGGGCCACCGTGGTTCAGGTTTGTGACCTCCAGTAGTTTTCTCTCCAACGGGGCATTCCGACTAGTAGGGAAAATGAATTCGAATAGACGTACAAATAAAACGGTAACGGTATGATGCCCGTTACTGGAAGTCTGTCCTTTCGACTGTAACACGATGAGGAGTTCCTGCGCTACATAGAGAACACCCGACTCCATTTGCCTGCCAAGAACACTCCTTTTCCTGTTATCAACCTTGACCGATGTCTCCCGCTAGAAAGGCTGTAGTAACATCATCCATAAGTCCTGTTGTTTGATGCGGCGAATGCTAAACATACAGTGAATATAGCCCCGGCGGCATACGGTAATGATGTGCTTACCACTCTCAACTGAGAATCCACTGGCATATTGATATACGTCTTTGGCAAGGTTAACGATAACAGGAAATTGTCCAACTCCAGGTTGCAGTTTTCTTTGAGGACTTTGTACAGCTGAGGGAATTTGAAATCGATGCCTTGACCGGGACCATATTCAGAAAGGGATGCCAGCTTCACATGCAACTTTCGCAGCCCCAATGCTTGTCGATCAGCAAGCCAAGACGAGAGCTGGTTGGGTTCTAGCCATTTGGAGCGCAGCCCCCAGAAGGTCAAGCTCTCCAGTTCCGTCCAGAGGTCTATGGGACGACGAGCACGAGCATTGTTCAGTGTAGGGTCGAAGAAGTGAGGTAAAAGACTTGTGCTCAACTCCACATGACGTACGCCAGGGAAAGCTTCACAAAGAGCGATGGCATCGGCATAAAGCAGTTCAGGAGTCCACCTAATTTTGGTACAAGAAAAGGAGAGGTCACGTACACTGGTGAATTTGGAGCAAAATCCACCCAACGCAACGGAAGATAGATCGTCAGAACTAGAAGAAGAATATTTGAACTGTGCGAGATTGGGTGCCATAATTGCATCCATGAATTGTCTCGTGATCGTGGGACAGGATATCTCAAGTATCTTCAAAGATGGGAAGTGAATACTGTTTGGTCGGAGCGAGAATTCCTCTATGAATCCTGATATTGAAAGCTTCGTCAATGCCTGCGTTGGAATCAGGTATGGGAATGACGGATAGTCCATCTCATAAAAATCCAGCTTGAGTGTTTTTAATGCGGTGAGTTGTGGGAAATCAGTGTGCTCAGTAACAAACTGGTTGAGTTCCAGATGTTCAAGGGCCGGGGTACGGTCTGGGGAAAGGAAGGCCAGAGAAGTATCACAAAATGAGATTGCAACGTATTTGAGAGAGGGAAATTGCAAGTGACTGATCCTTGTGATGATAAATTCTGGTAGTGTGATATCATTGGATTCGCCTTCATCGTCATTGACATTAGCAATTGACAGCCTATGCCAGCGATGCGCCAAGGAGCTAACAATGTTTAGGCATGGGGCAAGTGCAAGGCGCTGGGATTGGGACCACAATGAAGCCTCAATGACAATGTCAAGAAGTGCTCCACGCCTCCAACGCCGACATACGCCAGCCAATTCATACTTCCGCTTGGGATGTTCAGCACGAACACCGAAGTCAAGGATGGACAGCAATATCTCGGTTGGAAGAAGATTGAATGCGGTTGGTCTTGTTCGAATGAGTTCGTTTATCTTGGTTCGCTGCGTGGCCACGGCAGCACGGACGCGCAAGAGCTCTTTGAGGAGCCGTCGCGCTTGTTCCTCCAGTAGGGCCAATTCAGCTCGTGCCCCTGAAAGCTCGTCCATGATCTCGACGTGGTACTTGCAAGAAGTGGGTACTGTGATTGCCATGGATACGGTCAGCATCCTAAAGTTGAACATAAAACTGAACCGGAGTTTACTCTTGTGACTGCAGTGGTAATAATTATCGTCTTGGGCATAACTCCGTTCGATTGTTGATCAAACCCGTTCCAAGAGCCCGACATCCAAAACATATAGCATTATTAGCCGCCCATGCTGCTGTTCAGTGTTCACTCAACGTTGTTGACACATTCGTTCTCCCTTTTCTGCTGTCGGTCTGCGTTCTGCTGATTGACACCGTCGATGACGTTCTTGCAGTGTCGTCGCACATTCGGCCCATTTCACTTTCAACGTTTTTCATCGCAGCTGTTCAACAGATGTCGCTTTCATCGTTTTCATCTGCCATGGGCAGTTTCTGCGCGTATCAAGGCATCGTTGGCATTCACACAAGTGAACCGTACATCTATTCTGATTGTCGTTACTGCAAGCACGGCACCATTCTTCCTGTCATGCAAACTGATCTCCCTGTAGATGTATTGATATTCGTTGGCGAGGCTGCAGCTACAAAAGATAGTATCTATTGTGTTGCTGCTCGTACTATTTTGCAGCCCAATCTGAAGTCAGGCGAGGGTGCGTTTCAGCTTCAGTTGTTTGCCAAGTCCAGCACTGTAAGCAATGGTTTCTTCCTCCCTTTTGTTCTCATGTGTCGGCTACAGCCCTTCAACCTTTACCTACAAATGCACATGCGGTATGTGCATTGACGGTCACTGACAATGTTCGTCAGGGGTAATTGAAAGCATCAAGGCTTCAATGTCGATGTCACCCAGTTTGGGGCGCCTCCACACCCCCTTCTATCTTCCATCAGTCCCGCCTCACGAGAATACCTCTGCCTGGTGTTGGCAGACATGTCGCTATTTAAGGATGGATGCAACACATTAATGGTGTCAGGTGCATCGTTTTAGTCCCGGTGCGTCTGACAGTTTTTTCCAAACAAAATCAACACACTTCGACTGGAGTACGAAGGGGAAGGGAAAGCGTGTGCTCAGTTCTCTCATCCATCACGTCCCGCTGAACTCAGCAACGGTGATGCTCCCAATACATCATCGTGTTTCAATTGTGTCGTACCAACTGTCCAAGGTGAAGTTTTTCTGCTTGACCACGATAGTAAGCTTCTGTGCGCTGTTCTCTCGATTGCCCATGCCTTCATCTATGCATTGATCCTTTTGCACATGGCCAGTTATATATTGCTCTTTCACGCGTTCGTCATAAACATTTGTTGAACTTCTCTCATTCCAACAGCCAAAAAAAATGCCACCAACATCGTTCTCTCCTATAGTAGCTGTGTTACACATGTCTGTAGGTAGAGTGCTTTAAGGTACATATTTACTTACCCTTCGTTCTCAAGTACTCTCCTCTTTAGCATTTAGGCATTATCTGGATACTACTACATACATCCTAGGGCATTCGAAGTCGGCCAGTGGGAGATCCGAAACGACATAAGCCGTGTGTTCAGTTATCGTGTTTACTGTTGATTTCACGTGACTTGTCGGCGTGAGAAATTTGTAAACAAAAACACGCCTACATTCCTTCGACCATATCTCCTCAACCAACGACCGGAATTCGAAAAAAAATACACCAAACGACTCGCACCGACTCATAGAACACGATTTTGGTCGACCGGGGCGCAAATTCCAGGGTTTAAGGGTTTCGGGATTTCGGGATTTGTGTACAGTGAGTTGATTGCTTCATACCTCATCGATCGTTCGATCTGACTGCATCACAGACATGCCTCGCGGTAAAAAGATATCTCCTGACATCCAATGGATGATCTTTCGACCATACAACCTTCTCAACACCGAACAACTTGCAATACGCCTGGGACTCTCCACACGCTCCATTGAGCATTTCAAATCCCTCTTTCGCGCATATGGGACCATTCAGAACGAGGATCCAGCTCAGGAGAATACAGATCGTAGGAGTCTTCGAGGTGTTGATGTAGAGGTGCGTCAATAATTGATAGTAATATTATTGTTTTGATCTTGAATTTGTAGACGTCATTTCTTGGTGAACACTGCAAGCAACTCGTGCTGGAGGACACGTCAGACAAGGGAAATGCGTTGACTGAGTGTACACTTTGGGAAAACCGATCTACGATGGGTACATGAACAAGAGATCATTCTGCGATGCTAATCTGCACTCCATCAGTAGCTACATCATTTGTCCCTGCCCTGTGTAAGTTACTGGACGTACATTTGGTCTCTAATATTACTATAATGTAAACTCCTCAACTGGTCAATGGAGAAATGCTAGGTTGTATTGAAGAACCATGTATGCTAAGTTATATGTACATCACCATGTCAAGTTCTGTGTGTAAATGAAACAAAGACAAAAAAATAAATACATCGTTGGTGGTGCGTGTATGAGTCGGGGGCGGGGTAGGAACTAGAACTGGGGGCAGCAGAAGTGGCAATGGTGAAGGTGTGTCATGGAGGTCGAGGACCGACAATGCAGCAGTCGATGGAACAGGCGTTGGCGTCACAGTACAGCTCCTCGTCCATGTACTCATCATGGATCGGCTTGCTGAAGGCATGTACCCAGACGCCGTATTTTCCTTGTCTGACGCATCCTCTGAGCACATCAAACACCTAGTGTAACGCCTTCTGCGAATTTCAGCACTCCTGGACAATGAGGAGAAGCCTCAAGGGCTTCTTTCGACCACTCACCATGGTCAGTCTTATTGGGGTCTACATTCTCGTCGGTGGGTTCAGTGACATCCCGCCTGCGTTTCCGCTTCGTGGCAGACGCTGCCTCCCGTTCCCGCGCCTCCGCGAGCTCCTTTGCAGTAGCAAGTTCCATAGCAACGTCCTGGAGTTCCGCAGCAGGAGGAGTCTTGTCCAGGTCCATCTTCATCTTCCCCTCTTCTCGTTCCTTCCGCTCCTTTTCCTCGATTGCCCTCCGTACCCGAGCTTCCTCCTGCTCCAGCCTAGCCAGCCTCATTGCATCCTTGTAACCACCTTCGACCTCCGTACCCTCTTCTGCATGCTTGAATACGTCGACACCCTCTTGCGCAACTCGGTTAAAACGACGGTTGTGATAATCAGACTGCCTTGCTGCAATCTGGCGTTTTGAGGCTGTTTCGGCGAACGGATCGACGTCGTCCTCCTCCGCAAGGTCGGCGAACTCTTGCAGGACTTCCTTTGGGACGGTAAAGGAATCGACTAGCCTCGGTGACTTTGGAGAGTCCATGACTAACAAAAAGACAAAAGCCTGTCAATGTTGTCGACGGCCAGGAACGCGATGGAGACGTGGGTGTGCATGTCCTGCATGCGAAAGAGCCATCATGGGAGTCGCCAAGGTAGGAGTTTGATTCAGTGCGCCTGTATGATAGTGTAGACGGGACGATCTCAGTCTGAACTCCAACGCGGTCTCATCAGTGATAATGTCGGATGTAGTCGGGTCCCGATCAGATGTTGACGTCGTCGATGTCAGCGAGTAAAACAAGGAACATGTGTCGCTTGATGTCTTCGAAGCCGCCGAGAAGAAAGCATCATCGGAGAAATCGGAGAGTGGCCTTGGCTTCGTCTTCGAGGTGGGAGGTGGTGTCACTCTGACATCCCCACCAAGGCATGGGCCGCTCGAAACGGTGACAGGCGATCCGTCTCCCAAAATTGTGCCTCCAACGAGACTCAACCCAAACCCAAGCCCAGGCCTTGTGTTCCTTGCCCTACTAACAGCAGTCGCGAACTCCGCATCTAGATCGGTCAGTGAGCTAACACGGCACAACGAGCTGCTGCAGCTGGGAGTGATGACGCGGGGGTCACTGGGATACCATATGACTGATTCGAAACAGCCGCATCATCAGTGGTGCATGTGTGATGAGTCGGATACGAAGGTGCACATGATGGCGACCCAGTACTTAGGCTGTCCGACAAGTCGGAGAGGCTGGGGATAGAATGAAGCGGAGGGACGAAAACAGTTGATGCTGAGCCCGATGCTGATTCGGATGTACTTGTTTGACTGGCTATCGTGCGGATCGTCCGAATGGATCCTGTCGGAGATCCTGGCTCTGAGTGGCTTGGCAGTGTGACGGAACAATCTAGTGCTTCACTGTAAAGAAATTTAGTCGCACATCACACCTGGAGTTGGAATTTAACCCTCACCAAATTGCACTAACCCAGCGAACTCTCTCGCAGGCGCTCTCGGCAGCTAACCTCTCCACACCATCGCTGTATAATAATTGGAAAGGGCAAAGTAGCTCCAATAAATTGGAACCGTGGCCCTCGGCGACTTGCGCCCTAACGGCAATGGTTCCAACGTCCTCCCTGGCACTAGAATGCGTCAGGGAGGGGACTGAGCAAACTTCAGTGCAGTTTAACAAGTCCAGAGTGACAACGCCCCTGCCTCCGCCTGGAGCGATCCAGGATAACACGAGCATGTGTGGATACAGAAGCACCTCACACCGTTGCCACCTGTAGGGCGGCCCCAAATGCACGGTAAGGTACCACAAAACTCCAATCCGAAGGGGCTGTTGAAAAAAAATATAGGTAAATCCAAGGCTCCATTCCGCAAACAAGTCGCTTACCTCACGGCTATCTCGAGCATAGGCACCCAATTCTGTCATGTCAAACGGCAGGGGAATAATGCTGCTAGCTATGCTTTTTGGCGTCGTGGGATGATGGTTGCCGTTTGCGTCACCAGATCCAGATTGCCCGTTCTGAGCGCAAGGGCCACTTCGTTCAGCGCGTCGTCTCAGACTTAATACTCTGCCGAGGCCCCCGCTTTGACCTGCCTTGCTTGATGAGGAGGTGGTAGACTCCGTGGGCGATTGAGGCGATTTGGTGAGTGAGGGGGTGCGGTCCTTCCATGCCGCAACAATGTTACACACCGATGTGAGCGAAGAGCGAGGAGACGTTTGCGGGCGACGAAGAGTGGAAGTTGGAGTAATGCTAGTAATGTTGGACGCGGTCCTTGACGCTGTGAAAGTGTTCGAGAATGTGCTTGCGAAGTTGCTCGAGCTCAGTTGTGTACCGGTACAAGTGAGAGTAGTATTACCCCTAGTGGGGGGAGCCAACAAAGACGACATAGAAAGAGAATCTGAAACAGAAGATGTTGATGAGATGGTGGACCCAGCTTTGCTCTTTGCAGGCGAAGAAGGACGGGAACTGTAGCCTGTAGAAGTACCATACCCAGTTGTGGTGCCCATGTGGAGGGTAGACTGGCCGACCGGGCGGAAGGGGCTGTGGGAACGGTAACCTGGCATGGATGAGGTGCGAGTGTGGCCGAATGACGACTCTGAGGGTGTCAAGGCTCTGTCTTCGAAGAATGCTATAAGGTCACCAGTTCTTCGACCAGGAGCACGGTCAGCTACAAAATCGGTCTGTGACCGAGTGTGAGCGGGACTTGGAGATGCAGTATTGATGCGATGCACGGAAAGTCTGTGTGCCTCCGTGACAATCCGGGCGCCATGAGAAGCTGGACACAAAGGGATGTTCTCTGTGCGTTCTGAAATGGTGCTCAGCCTGTTTCCATCGCGATTGTAGATGGAGTACGTGTCAAGACTGGTTGAATACGATGGGGTGGTACCAGTGTAGGTCGGCCCAGCGGATGAGGAGCCACGAGACCACTGGGTGAGCATGTCCTCTGTGCTCTCGAACTCGCGATCGATATCGATCAGCGCGGCTTCCACTTCGGCGGTTTCCTCCAACGAGTTTTCTTCAAAATATGAATCATAAGAATGCCTAGATCCCCCAGGCGAAATGCTGACACGTCTCATGTGGACATCAGACGTGGCGCCCTCACTATCAGAGGAGGCAAGGGGTGTATCTTGGATGTTGTGAGTGTGATGAGATACACGAACACAAAGACACATACCAGAGCTTGAGTGAGAATAGCGAGACGGTGACATGGGTGTCTGTGAGTTGGAAAAAGTAGAAAAGGTGGTGGTTCCATACATTGGCTGCTATCAGAAAGACAAACGCGGGAGCACGTGCCTGCCATTCCATGCGGTAGAAACGGGATCATCGATCATGAACTGAATGGCATATGTAGTCGCAGAACATGTAGATAGTGACGCAGAACAAGGTACTACTAGATGATCCGACAACAAAAGTGCTAAAGTCTATAGGTGTTTAGGAAAAACCCATCTCCCCGACCTTAGTGCATCCAAATCCTCCTTTGCGTAGTGCATGATTGCGACCGCAGTTCCAGGTTCGATTCCAAGCCATTGCTGTAGATCCGCTATAGTAAAAAAATCCGTTGTAAGATGAGATAATCGAAGAAAACCCTTGGTTTTGAGCACAGCGCCATATAATGAAAAAGAAATGCCGTCTTGATTACGCTCTCCATGCTGGTCGAGATAACTGAACCATTCGTCGACACTGGGAAATTTGATGGTAGGTGCAAGGGAATTTGTCGAAGATGAGGATGATGGCATGGCCTGGGGCTGAGACTCAACAGGAGCGGCTGCCATGTTTGACATCATGGAAGTAGGTGGCGCATTTTTTCCTTGGTCGCCAGGCAGAGCGCCAGAACATGGTGGCATGGCTATGACTGGTTGAGAGGAACAACTATGCTGCGCAGAACAACTATATTGCACAGAACAACCATGTCGCACAGAACAACCATGTTGCACAGGACACCCATGCTGCGTAGAACAACCATGTTGCGTAGAACACGGAGAATGTCCCGACTGTTCGAATTGAGGACGGGCAGGAGGTCCAGTAGATCGACTACGTTCTCTCGTATTCTGGATATGCAAAGTTGCTGGCTTCACGTCAATAGTTGCCCTTCCTTGTGTCTAATATTCAACAATAGATATTGTCAGCAACAACGTAGTAAAAACAAATGAGAGGCACGCACGATCTCGAGGGCCCAGAATGTAATGTCACCATGTGTCAATTGATAACAGACATTGGCGGCATCAGGTCGTATCCAGCAGAAGATCGGGCTAAAAGCACCCTTTGAGTGCTTACTACACGTCCACCGTTCGTGCAGTGCACTGACCATCTCCTTGCGTCGCTGTGTTATGTCCAACTCACCGTTCTGTGCTGAAGAGTTTGGCCTCGAAGATGAGGATAGACGTGATGAGGTTGGCTAAAATAAGACGATTATCATCAATCCTCACATACAGTGTATATAGGTAGCGACTTGCCATAGCTTTCTTATTCCCATGAGTTTCATTCAGCGCGTTAGTAGTAGCTGCATCCTCGAAGTACACCACAACATTCTTGGGAGCACGTGTTGATGGCTTCCCATTCGCAAGACGTGGGGGTACGATCATGCTTCGCATCTTTGCAAGGAAAATGTCAAGTTCAGAGTCAGCTTGTATTGACATTGCGCCCATCTTTGCTTTGTCGCTGTCTAGCCGATATTGGAGAACCAGGTGATCCGTAAAGCATCCCAATTTTTCAGATACGACCAAGCGAAGTTGGCTGAGAGAGACACCAGATGAGATTTCAAATGGCACATTCATTCCGTTTGATCGACGGACAGCGCATTGAATCGTGAAAGCTAGAAAAATACAAATGAGTGTATTGCTCAGGTGCAAGTGATGAAGGCGAAGACTTACCACACGTCTGAGGATCATATGTAGGAACTTGCTCGGTGGCCATTTTTCCTCGCCTGGCCTTTTTGTGTGGTTGTCTCACCAGTTTCTTCACAGGTTTATGGATGATCATTGGGATATCGCTCTCAGATGTAGCATCTGATCCCTCGTCACTGCTGTCGACAATGCCGATATCGAAGGATTCAACGGCATCCTTGTCCATGCTATCGATATCGTCCTCGTCTTCAGAGTACCTAAATCCACTGGAAAGAACACCGGCCCATTGGGCGCTGACCTCTGGATCAAACAGCTAGTCTTGATCAGATCATCAGTTGTCTTAGTGCTGACTGAAAACTCACGGCAAATTCATCTTCATCTTCGTATATAGGTTCTAAACCTTGAGAATTCGAACTTGCAACGACCGCTTCCGTGCTGCCTTGTGATTTCGACTGACGTCTCTTCTTAGGCTGAGGGACACCACTGGGACAAGAGGGTGTAGAATCACTTCGTTTGCGTCCAGAGACAGGATGAAGGATTTGAGTGTCAGCAGGAGGAGTGCTGCTGCTGCGTGTGGAACGAGTACGAGTTGTCCCACGAACGCAGGTGGCCGCTCGTCCAGATCATTGACACCTTTCGCATACGGTAGCTCCAGGGGAAAATTCACAACGAAGCTTGTGCGTACGACAGGTCGTGCACGCCCCTAGCTTCAGTTCAGCATCTGCATGAATGATCAGCGTCAACAATGCCTTCATGACGAAAGTGTAATGTTACCTGTTGTAGGCTGAATAGATTCTACCTGTACTTTAGTGTTGCTCGTCACATCAGCAGTAGGCTGAGTCTTCTTGCGTTTCCTCGAAGCCATGGACATCGAAGTTGGAAAAAAACAAGTCAAGACTTTGCTTACTCGCCCTCGCCAAGTTCCTCACGTGCACGCCATACATGTGGTCCTCAAATCTTAGCGAACCAATCACACTTTTGCACCCTTTTGCCTTCGTGTTGTTCAAACCCCAACAAGCGCCAAGAGAAGTTCAGTTATTGCAACGGTACAATGGTCCATACATTGACAATCAACAAACATTGGTATGTAGTAGTAACTACACGTACCCACAGTGCGAATACCAGCCGAATGCATCCTGAGGGGTAATGTTTTGCAACGCTCTGAGGAGCATAATATAAATTTCATCGTCAGACATCTCCATCATTGCCATGCGCATATACTCCCCGTTCCTACAAAGGTGATATTTCATAGCAGAAAATGCGAGTTCGATTGGATTGAGGTCCGGCGAGTATGGAGGTAAAAATTCACAGCGCATTCCCCTACAATGTTGATGAGCCTAGACAAAGGACATCATGTGTTACACATTACCTTGCATAGATTCTGTCCTGAATTTCTGGATGCTTGTGTATTTGACAGTTATCCATCACAATCACCGAGTTCGCAGCCGGATATGGTTGCATAGTGTCAAGTAGACCGTCAATAAATTTCAGGAACGTTTCCGTGCAAAACGAACCCTCCACAATGTCACAATACAGAATGCCATCACGAAGTGAGAGGGCTGGAAGAACAGAGAAACTATATGAAAAATCAGCAGCGGTGGTATAATGTCAAAAAAGGGGGGCTTACCGCCGTCCGCGCACAAAAAATGCCTTGCGTTGTGCTTTTGTGCCTCAGATCGACCATGCACTACCTCTGTATGTCGTTCGGCGATCCACAGAACTTTCATCAACAAATATAAGTTGCTCGGCCGTATACTCCCCTATCAATGTAAAGTAGTCCAGGCGTTTGTGTGCAGACCGTTCCAGCGCAACACGGGATACCTGAAACACAGAAGTAAGTCGAAGAATATTATTACGAATGAATCATACCTTTTTCAGTGTATACCCAGCTCTTTGAAGGGTTCACCAAACAGTAGCACGTGAAACGGTGACGCCACAAGACGATGCCATCATTTCTTGTAGTTCATCGAGATACAAGTCGGGGCATTGTTGAATGGTACCTAATAAAAACTGTAGTTATGAGTTCAGGGCCAAAACATACTATTACTACTAATGACATACCTCTACATCAACCTCTCGAAGATTCCTACGAATCTTACGCTTCTCAGCTGGATCCTCATCCTGGATGGTTCCGTGAGTGCGAAAGTGAGAGTTGACACGCTCAATGGAGCGCGTGGAGAGTCCCAGGCACATTGCAATTTGTTCGATGTTGAGAAAGTTGTTTAGTCGCAAAATCACCCATTGCATGTCAGGAGATATCTTTTTACCGCGAGGCATGTCTGTGATGCAGTCAGATCGAACGATCGATGAGGTATGAAGCAATCAACTCACTGTACACAAATCCCGAAATCCCGAAATCCCGAAACCCTTAAACCCTGGAATTTGCGCCCCGGTCGACCAAAATCGTGTTCTATGAGTCGGTGCGAGTCGTTTGGTGTATTTTTTTTTCGAATTCCGGTCGTTGGTTGAGGAGATATGGTCGAAGGAATGTAGGCGTGTTTTTGTTTACAAATTTCTCACGCCGACAAGTCACGTGAAATCAACAGTAATGTGTCACAACCCTATGCTTACAACTTCAAGATGGACCTGCATTCCGACTAGGGAAAATGAATTCGAATAGGTGTACAAATAAAACGGCGATGGTATGACTGGAAGTCTGTTTTTTCGACTGCAACACGATGAGTCGTTACGTAGAAAACATCTGATGCCATCTGCCTGCCAAGAACGACCCTTTGCCTGTTATCAACCATGACCGATGTCTCCTGCTAGAAAGGCTGCAGTAATGTCATCCATAAGTCCTCTTGTTAGCTCCGGCGAATGCTGAACCCATATACAGTGAATATAGCTCGGTATACGGGAATGATGTGCTTACCACTCTCAACCGAGAATTCACCGGCATATAGAGATCCATCTCCGGCAACGTTAACCGAAAATTGTCCAATTCCAGAATGCAGGTTTCTCTGAGGACTTCGTACAGCCGAAAAAATTCGAAATCGAAGCTTTCACTGGGGTCATCGGAAAACTGCACCAGCCTTACATACAACTTTCGCAGTTCCAATGCTTGTCGACCAACAAGCCAAGCCAAGAACTGGTTGGGTTCTAGCCATGTGGGGTGCATCCCACACAAGGTCAAGCTCTCGAGTTCCGTCCAGAAGTCTATGGGACGACGAGCATGAGTGTTGCTCGGTGTGGGATCGAAGAGGTGAGATAACTGATCCGTTTTCAACTCCACATGACGTACGCCAGGGAAAGCCTTACAAAGAGCGGCGGCATCGGCATAATGTAATTTAGGAGTGTTCATATCCATGGGACGATTAAAGGAGAGGTGGCGGACATTGGTGAATTCGGAGCGAAATCCACGCAGTGTAACGGAAGGTGGATCATCAACATCAAAAGAAGTGTAGTGCAATCGTTCGAGATTGGGTGCCACAATTGCTTTCATGAATTGTCTCGTGATCATAGGACAGGATATCTCAAGCATCTTCAGAGATGGGAAGTGAATACTGTTTGGTCGGAGCGAGAGCTCCTCTATGAATCCTGATATTGAAAGCTTCGTCAATGCCTGCGTTGGAATCAGGTATGGGAATGTCGGATGGTCCATGTTATAGAAATCCAGCTGGAGAGTTTTCAATGCGGTAACTTGTGGAAAATCGGTGCACTCAGCAGCGACGTTGTCGAGTTCCAAATGTTCAAGGGCTGGGGCACTGGCTGGGGAAAGAAAGGCCAAAGAGGTGTTACAATATGAGATTGCAACATATTTGAGAGAGGGAAATCGCAAATGACTGATCCTCTTGATGATGAATTCCGGTAGTGTCGTATCATCGTCATCATCGTCATCATCATCGAAGCCGAAGAGATGAATAATTGATAGTCTATGCCAGCGATGCGCCAAGGGGCCAACAATGTCTAGGGATGGGATAAGTGTAAGATGCTGGGATCGGGACCACAATGAACCCTCAATGGTAATGTCAAGAGGTGCTCCATGACTCCGTTCCAGATGTGTCATAATGGAAGAAACCGACGTTGCAACATGGATAGTAGCCCAGAAGCTGGCGCTGTCGAAGATGATGTCCCTCCAACGCCGACATACACCAGCCAATTCATACTTCCGCTTGGGATGTTCAGCACGAACACCGAAGTCAAGGATGGACAGTAATATCTCGGTTGGAAGGAGATTGAATGCGGTTGGCCTTGTTCGAATGAGTTCGTCTACCTTGGCTCGCTGCGTGGCCACGGCAGCACGGACGCGCAAGAGCTCTTTGAGGAGCCGTCGCGCTTGTTCCTCCAGGAGGGCCAATTCAGCTCGTGCCTGTGAAAGCTCGTCCATGATATTTATCTAACACAATGTTGGTACTTGGTTGGTACTGTAATTGCGACGGATACGGTCAGCATCCTAAAATTGAAGCTTCAGCAAACAGAACCTCTGAGGGTTTACTCTTGTGACTGGTAATAATTCTCGTCTTGGGCACAACTTGAACTTGGGCGACGTAGAAGGACTGGGCCGTTCTCTTTTTGGCAATGGAAATCACAAGGTCTGCAGCCCGAAACGTCACGCTTTTTTGGACCTCCGCACATTCGTACTCCAATTCAACGTGTGTACAATTTTAATTTATTCACATAGTTAAGGTCTCTGCCGGCACTGACGGCCCTTTTGGTCAAGGGTTGGGGGGGTGTGGTCAACTCACATATCTCTCTGACACTGCAACAGAAAAGTTCTTTGGCAGAGTCAAGAACAGCCGATCTGATCCCACTTCCGTTATCGTGCCCAGGTGAGGACCCTTTGCTTGTCCTCCCGTGAATGGATACGCACTTTACCCTGTGTTGCTAACTTCGCGCAGATGAAGTCATCTCGAACAAAATGAGAGTTCGAGAAAGGTCTGCCCTTTCCACGCTCTGTAAATTGATCGCATAT
>Ga0307516_10004190_pt1 | contig 17962 bp, 16 predicted proteins | sample 19_EM_MG_FD_203310 | JGI IMG/M metagenome (GOLD analysis project Ga0307516, IMG submission 203310) | Populus trichocarpa ectomycorrhiza microbial communities from riparian zone in the Pacific Northwest, United States - 19_EM | ecosystem: Host-associated > Plants > Roots > Unclassified | place... | reverse complement strand
CGGTGGACGTGCTCGGCGAATTGGTCGTGTCACCGCCATAGCTGGCAGTCACCACATGCAGGCCGTTGGCCAGCGTCTGGCTCCAGGTCGCGGTTCCGCTGGCCACCGCGGACGTGCTCAGGACGGTTGCCCCATCGCGGAAGGTGACGCTGCCCGTCGGGGTCGATCCGGTCACCGTCGCCGTGAACGTCACCGGGGTCGACGGCGTCGCGGCCGAGGCCGAAGCGCTCACCGCCGTCGCCGAGTTCGCGCCGATGACGTTGACGGTGACGCTGCCGGAACGACCCGTGTTGTTGGGGTCACCCGAATAGGACGCGCCGTAGACGTGACCGCTCGCGGCTGACGGTGTCGTGCTCACGCTGGCCTGGCCGCTAACGACCGTGACGGCGCTGCCGAGATTGGTGGCGCCGTCATTGAACTGCACGGTGCCCGTGGGCGCGTAGCCTCCAATGGACGCGGTCAGCATCAGACTGCTGCCCGCAGCACTGGGGTTGGCGCTGGACGCCAGCGTCAAGGTGCCATTGTTGATGCCCACCGTCTCGCCCAACGCGCTCGAGGTGCTGCCCACGTTGGCCGTGTCGCCGCCGTAGACGGCCGTCAAGCTGTGCGCGCCTTGGCTTGTGGGCGTCCAGGCGCAGGTCGCGACCTGGCTGGCGTTGACCGTGCCCGAGCAGGCGGTCGCTGCGCCGTCCATGAACGTGACCGTGCCGGCGGGCTTGATGCCCGTGCCCGCACTGGTGACCGTGCTCGAGAGCGTGATCGGCACGCCGATCTGCGGCGTGCTCGTCGTGGACGTCGCGGTGCTCGTGGTGGTGTACTTCGCGTTGACGACCTCGCTGAGCACACTCGAGGTGCTCGCGTTGTTGCCCGCATCCCCCGCATACGTTGCCGTGACGGTGTGGGTTGCGACCACCGCAAAAGCAACGGTCGTCGTCGCCTTGCTCGAACTCATCGTCACCGGGCCCCACGTCGCCGTGGCGCCGCTGGTGGCGTCGTTGAACGTGACTTGGCCGGTCGGGCTATGGCCGGTGACGGTGGCCGTCAGCACGACGTTTTGCGATTGGTATGCCGTCGTGGGCGAGCTGGTCAGGACGACCGTCGAAGTCCCCTTGACACTTTGCGTCAGGTTGCTCGAGGTGCTCGTGGCATTGGCCGTATCGCCTGCGTACACCGCCTTCAGCGTGTGCGAGCCGTTGGTCGTGAAGGTCGCGCTCTTGGTAGCCACGCCCGCCGATACCACGACTGCGCCCAAACTCGTCGAGCCGTCGTAGAACGTGACGTTGCCGGACGGGCTGGTGCCCGTCACAGTGGCTGTCAGCGTGACGCTGGCGTTCGGAGCCGACGGATTCGTGCCACTCGCCAATGTCGTTGTCGTGACGACCTGAGCTTGCACAACTTCGCTCAACGGCCCTGAGCTGACTGCGTACGTGGTGTCGCCCGCGTAGTTGGCGGTCAGCGAATGCGTGGCTGCCGTCGTGAAGGTGGTCGTGCAGGTGGCCACGCCACTGGCGTCCAATGTGCCCGGGCATGTCGCCACGGGAATCGTGGTCGCGCCGTCCTTGAACGTGACCGTTCCGGTGGGCGTCGCCCCCGACCCCGATGAAGGCGCCACCGTCGCCGTCAACGTGACGCTCTGCTTGACGTACGGGCTCGCTGGGCTCGAGGTCAGCGTTGTCTTGCTCGCCGTCGTGCCCACCGCCTGGCATGCGAGGCCGATCGACAGACCCGCCGTCAAAACCACTGCCCGCACCAGGCCACGCCATTCCATTTGAACCGAGTTCATCAGGTACTCCTCCCCGCCGTTCGCGAGCAACTTGTCTTTGTTTAGTCATTCAAGCAGAAGGCGATGACTCTCACCATCGCCCGCCGCCAGCGCCGCCTCAGTGCATCGCACCTGTCGTGCTTTGAACCCGATTCAACTGGTCGAAGACCCGCGTGACCGCACTGGCCAACTGGCCGGACGCGTCAGTCACCTGCTCGCCGGTGCGATTGCCCATGTTGTCCAACACGTAGTGGATCTTGTTGCCCGCCGCGTCCGTGATGTCGGTGAGGCGGTGGGCATCGTCGTAGGCATAGTTCAGCGTGCTCGCATCCACCATCGTCACGGTCTTGAGCAACCCAGTCGGCCAGTAGTCGTACGTGGTCGTCAGCGGCGAGCCAGATGCCGGGGTCACCGTCTGCGTATGCAACCATCCGCGCGGCCAGTAGGTCATCGACGTCACCGTCGAATTCGCGTCCGTGCTCGAAAGCAGTCGACCCGCCTTGTCGTAGGACGTCAACGTCGTCATTTGCAATAACGGGTTCTTGATCGTGTTGAGGTCACCCATCGTGTGGCCCACGGCGCCCGAGAAACTCGTCGTCGGGTAGTACGTGTAGGTCGTCGTGTGCGACAGCGCATCCGTTGGCGACTGCTTGGGCGTCGTCTCGGTCAGCACCTGGCCGTATTGGTTGTAGGTGTACGTCCAGGCGCGCGTCGCGCCGGTGACCGTGGCCGACAGACCGAGACCCCCCGTCGCGTCGGTCGTGGCTTGCTCATAGCTCGCGCACAGCACCGCCAACGGCTTGCCATCGGGCAGCGCGGTCGCCGGCGTCACGCACGAGGCCGTACCGCCCGCAACCGGATCGGGTTGGCCGTTGTAGACCCAGGTCGTGAGCTTCTTGGGTGCGGCTTCGCGGGCTTTGAGCACCCAGTCGGGATGCCAGAGCGTCGTGGTCATCCGCTCGGGGTGGGCCGCATCGACCGCGTTGGGCGCCAGCGTCGAGGGACAGGCCTTGGTCGACGGCAGTCCTTCGAGGATCCCCGTCGGCAGATCGCGGGTCAGGTCATAGGCAAAGCAGGTGCGATTGCCGTTGACGTCATCGTCAATCGTGATGTTGCCGTCGACGTCGTAGGTCGTTGCACGGGTGCGGGAACAGTTCGCCCCGCACGTCTCCACGACCGTGCCCGCTTTGGCGATGCCATTGACGACCTGGATGGAATAGGTGCGCGTGGCACCCCCTGCATCGGTGGCGATGGCGGTGGTGAGGGAGGGATAGCTGAGCGTCACGGCTTCGGCGCCGCCAGCGTGCTGGCTGCCGGTCGCATAGCCATTGGCGTCATAGGTCCACGTCGCGTAGCGGCTACCGTTTTCGTCGACGATGCCGGTCAGGGCATGCGTAAACGTTGGGTTTTCGTAGAGATATTGGCGTGTGTGGGTATCCGGATACGTCACTGTGGACAGGTTACCGTTGCCGTCCACCGTGGAAGTATAGGTATAGGTATAACTGCCGTTGTTGGGGTCGGTGGCGCCCAACAGCTGACCGGTCGTCGAGTCATAACTGAAGGTGAGTTGGCCACCAAAGGCGTCGGTGACGCTGGTCAGAAAGCCCGTGCCGGCGTCATATTGCAGGGTCTGGACGAGTCCGGCGCGGTTGGTGATCGAGAGCAACTTGCCGCTCGGGCCGTATATTTCGGTTTCGTCGTTTTCGTTGATGTAGGTCCAGCCCAGGGTATAGCCGCTGCTGTCGACTTGCTGAGTGAGCTTGGTGTCGAGTTCGCCTACATCCGGCAGCCACGCGGCGCTGGTGAGGGTGAAGGTGCGGGTTTTGCTGTCGGGGCGAAAGAGGGTGGCGATGTTGGCAGCGCCCCTCAGCGCGACCAGCGCCCTGTCGTAGCTCAGACGCCAGCCGACATCGATGGGGACGTTGGTATAGTTGCCTACAAGGTCGGGGGCAATATAGGCGCCGGTGCCAGCATTTGGGACAAATGCTGTCCAGTCCTTGCAATTATAAATGCTGGGGTCACAACCAGACAGTCCGAGTACCAGTGATCCGGGCGCTCCGCCGAAGCTGTTGTAGACGCGTCGCAGTACCAGCGGGAATGAGCCTTCGCCTTTGTAATCTTGTTCTGTTTGACGTTTGTTGCCAACCAAGGGATTGATGGGATTCCCCTCGCAGACAGGGCAATCGCCCTTATTCTTGTCGACAACGGGGACTCCCGGGCTAATGGTGCCGCATTGGTTGCCGTCACCTTGAGGGTAGCCAGGGGGGCAAAAGAAGTTGTGAGGCCCACCGCAATTGGCGGTGGCGCCAATAGCTGATCCGCCACAAGCGTCACTTTGTGCCGCATTGTACTTGTTATAGCAAACAAATGACTCTAATCCATTGGAGTCAACCGTCGTTACCGCATCAAAGCACGCAACGTAGCTCCAAGTAATTGGGCAAGCAGGATTCCAATAATATGGCGATCCCTGCTGAATCACACTAGTTCCTTGCATTCCGAGCGTTTGACACAGTGCCCCAGGATTCTGCCCAAATAATACAGGCACGGGTACTGAAATAGTTGAGCTAACTTTCCACAGTTTTGCAGGACTAGTAGTTCCCGCTTGCGCATCAATGCAGACGAGAAAACAAGTCGCAACAGCAAAATACTGGAAAAATGCGAACACCATACGGGCAAATAGTCTTTTTGGAGTGCGATGACCGACAACACCCGCGTCGGTAAAACATAACCTGTCATGCATTTTTACTCTTCCCTCCAAAAAAAATATATCCCGAACGTGTTCTCGAGAGGCCTCGATAATACAAATACTTACCGAAGGGCCCACGAACAAAAATTACGGCGCCGGCGGATCGCCTAGGCGCATCCATTGAGTTATAGCTCCGGCTTCTGCGGATCCCGCGCGCATTCTTCCATCGGCTGAAATCAGGCTTGGCGTGCCCTGAATCCTGAGCGCCGCAGCCATTTCAATATTCCTCTTGACGGGGTTATCGCAACTCCTCGAAGAGATTGACTCGGCCTTGACTACTACACTCTTCCAGCGGAGTGCCCTTGCATCGTTACTCCCCTCACACCATATTGACTCTGCCTTACGAGCCGCATCAGAGTGCAATGAAGAGATCGGGAGCATAAACGTATAAATCGTAACGTCGTCCAACTTTTCGAGTTGCGCTTCAAGCTGTTTACAATACGGACAGTCCGGATCACTGAACACATAAAGTGTGCGCCGCCCGTTCCCGCGCACCGTCACAAAGGAATCCGACACTGATAAGCGCCGAACGTCTACGCGCGAGATTGCTTCACGCCGCATCGCCGTAATATCTTTTTTCGCTTCAACGTCAATGATCGAGCCAGAAAAGAAGAACCTTCCGGAGTTGTCGGTATAAACGATGTCCCGACCTGCAATGACCTCGTAAATGCCAGCGACCGCCGATTCGTTGACAGCACCAATGGACATTTTGGGGTAGCGCTGCTTCAATTTGATGGCCAAGTCTTCCTCGGTACTTTTGGCAAATACAGAAGAGGCGGCGAATACGCCAACAAGGCAAGAAACGATGGTTATGATTGATTTATTCATCAAGTCCCGTCATGCTCGTTAAATATTTTCATATCTTGTTGCCCAGGATGGCCGTCCCGTTGTTGACACTGTTGAAGCCGGTGGTGGCTCCGGTGGGCACTTTGACGACTCTGCTTGAAGCGGTTGCAAGGGTCACCGCTGCCGACGTGCCGCTGGCGTTGACGATGTTGCTGGCGAGCGTGCTGCTGAAGCTGGATCCATAGACGGTGACCACCGTTCCTACCAGGCCCGATACCGGACTGAAACCACTGATCCCCACGGTGGTTGCAGCGTTGTGCCGAACAGTCTTGATGTTGCCAACGGCGTCATGGGCGTCGATGACGCTGGTGCCATCTGCGACGACGGTCTCGACCAAACGCCCCAGTTCATCGCAGTAGTTCGCCGCCGTTCCAGCGAGTGCCGGCAGTCCGATGAGGCAGCAGGCAGAGAGCGCGATCTGATGAACTCGCCGCGAGAGTGCATCGAGTCTCAACGGCGGCTTGGCACGGACACGGGTATCCATCAAGCGCGCAAGCGCGACTCGAATGCATCTCATTGATTCTCTCCCTGCGGTCCTGGCGAGCGCCGGACGTTCCTTGCGTAGGCGACCTGATCTGCGCAGGTCTCTCAAACCATTCTTGTCCGCTCCCAGCGGTCGAGTCAACACAATTTACCGGGCGTAGAAGCATCACACGACTACCCACCAATATCGGCACCGAGCGAGTGCTCGCGTGGCTTGAGCAAGCATGGACAACAAGACAGTCCAACGGCGACTCCACGATCAGGCGCTGGCAGCGAGCGGGCCTCAGCTTGGCAACAAAGTGCCAAGCGAGTGGCCTGGCTGGTGCCGGCTCGTTCATTGGTCTCCCTCCCGTAGAAGCAGCGAGCCCAGTCTTCACAGCCGATCCGCTCGATTGAAGCGTTCGCCGACGCCCCACGGAACAATGGCTGGCAGGCGCGTCAGGAGCCCCGACACAGTGCGCTCGCCGGGTCCGCCTGCACCGACAAGCACCCGCGCCGGTTTGAGCGCACCCGTGGGTCGCCGGGCGGCGCCCTCACGCGCGCCAAGACGGCGATGGTGACGTGATCGACGGCATGCCCTGCCCGGTATGCCTGGACGATTCCTGTGGCCCGTCCATGTGGGCTTTTCAGAACCCACCTTGGAACACTTTTGGAACACCAGAACGAAAAAAGCACCTGGCGTCGCCGCCAAGTGCTTGATTCCCAACGTGTTCGTTGGTGGGTGGTACAGGGATTGAACCTGTGACCCTTGCCGTGTGAAGGCAATGCTCTACCGCTGAGCTAACCACCCGATAACTTGTTTGTCCTGAACATCAGGACAGCCTTGGATTATGCCACAGCTTCTTGCTGTCGTGCACGCCAAACTGTTTTGCCGCCGCTCGCCTTGTCGATCTCGCCCAGGACGCGTTCGTGGTCGCCGAGTTCGGCCGGCGTTGCGGCGAGGACGGGCAGCACGAAGATGCGGAGGTCGATCGGGGGGGCGAGATCGCCGGCGGCGTTGCGGCTCTCCTCGGTCATGTCCATCACCAACGAGTCCTGGCCGCGGGTGAGGCGGATGTAGACCTCGGCGAGCAGGTTGGCGTCGATCAGCGCGCCGTGCAGCGTGCGGTTGGTGTTGTCCACCTCGAGCCGTTTGCACAGGGCGTCGAGCGAGTTGGACTTGCCGGGGAACTGGTCGCGCGCCATCGCCAGCGTGTCGGTGATCGCCGCCACGTGGGTGCTGAACTTGGGCAGGTTGCAGCGACGCAGTTCCTCGTTGAGGAAGCCGACGTCGAAGCTCGCGTTGTGGATGATGATCTCGGCGCCGCGCACGAACTCCAGCACCTCGTCGGCCACGTGGGCGAACAGCGGCTTGTCGGAGAGGAACTCGTCGGTCAGGCCGTGGACGGCGACCGCGCCCTCCCCGTTCTTGCGCTGCGGGTTCAGGTAGAAATGCAGGTGGCGGCCGGTGAGGCGGCGGTTGTCCATCTCCACGCAGCCGATCTCGACCATGCGGTCGCCGCTGTCGGGGCTCAGGCCGGTGGTTTCGGTGTCGAGGAAGATCTGGCGCATGGGGTTCTCGGTGTGCGGTTGCCGGATTTTCGCAGGGGATCAGCCGAGGGCGGCAAGGCGCTTCTTCACGTCGTCGACATTGCGTGGATTCTGGCCGGGCAAGGCCAGGAATCGCACGTAGGCGGCCTTGGCCTGGGCGACGTCGCCCTTGCCTTCCAGCGCGACGCCCAGGCGGTGGTCGATGGGCAGCGCGTCGTGCCCGGGCAGCTTCGCGGCGGCCTGCAGTTCGGCGATGCCGGCGTCCCATTGCTGTTGCTCGATCAACGCGCGGGCCAGGCCGTAGTGGCCCTCGACGAGGTCGGGCTTGTCCTTGGCGACGCGCTCGAACACGGCGCGCGCCTTCGCGGGCTGCCTGGCCTCGAGGTAGCCGAAGCCCAGGCTCACCCATTGGCCGCGCACTTCTTCGGCGAGCGACGCGTCGGCGCCGGCTTGCACGCTGGCCAGGAGGCGTTCCGCGTCGGCGGGCTTGTCGTCGTACTGCAGGATGGCCGCGTTCAGCACCTTCGCGTATTCGGGCTGGCGCGCCGCAGCGGCCTGCGCCGTGTCACGCGCCTTGGCGACGCTGCCGCCGGCGATTCCCGGCGCCATGAGGTAGAACTGCACCAGGCCGCTGCGCGCGGAGAAGAACTGCGGATCGATCTCGAGCGCCTTGATGAACTCGTCGCGCACCTGGCCGACGCCGAAGGCGGCCTTCATCAGCCCCTGCGTCATCACCTGCACGCCGGTGACCGCGCCCAGGCCGTAGTGGCAGACGGCGATCTGCGGCGTCGCCTTGACGCAGGCCTGGAGCTTCACGAGCGCGGCGTCGCGCCGGGCCAACGCCGCATCGCCACGCAGGCTCAGCACGCTTTGCGTGTACGCGAGCCAGGCCTCGCCGTCGTCCGGCTTCGCGCTCAGGCGCGCGCTGGAGACCTGCTCCAGTTCGGGAAACCTGCGCGCCTCGGCCAGCGCCTGCCATTGCGGATCCTTGAGCACTTCGGCACGCGTGGGCGTGCCGCCCAGGGCGGCGATCGATGCAACGAAGACAGCGGCCAACGGCCGTTTCGGGAACAACGGGGTCATGAGGAAATCCTTGGAGTCACGCGCACAGGAGCGCGCGCGAGAAAAAATCAGGCGGCCGTGGGCGCGGCGCCGCGCGCTTGCCGGCGGCCCCACAGGAACATCAGCACGCCGACGATCACCATCGGCACGCACAGCCACTGGCCCTCGCTCCAGCCGAAGGCCAGCAGGTGGGTGGCCGGGTCCCCGACCAGCGTCGTCTTGTCACCGATGAAGTCGTCGGGGGCACGGAAGTACTCGGCGACGAAACGGAAGAAGCCGTAGCCGATCAGGAACAGGCCGGAAACCTCGCCGCGGCCGCGCTCCTTCTTGCCGAAGATCCACAAGATGACGAACAGACAGATGCCTTCGCCGAGGAACTGGTAGATCTGCGACGGATGGCGCGGGACGTCCGAGCCCGATTCGGGGAACTTCATCGCCCAGGGCAGCGAGGCATCCGCGACGCGGCCCCACAGCTCGCCGTTGATGAAGTTGCCGACGCGCCCGCTCGCCAGGCCCAGCGGCACGCACGGCGCGATGAGGTCGGTCACCTGCAGGAACGGCCGCTTGCGTTGCCACGCGAAGAACGCCATCGCGACGATCACGCCCAGCATGCCGCCGTGGAAGGACATGCCGCCGTTCCAGACGGCGACGATCTCGCGCAGGTGGTCGGCGTAGTACAGCGGCTTGTAGAAGATCACGTAGCCCAGCCGCCCGCCCAGCACGACGCCCAGCACGCCGTAGAACAGCAGGTCCTCGACGTCGCGGCGCACCCAGCCCTCGCGCGCGAACCAGGGATAGGCGGAGCGCCTGCCGGCCAACAACACGAACAGGCCGAACGCCACCATGTAGGTGAGGCCGTACCAGTGGATCGCGGGGGCGAAATCGTGACCGAAGACGTGCCAGTGTCCGAGCGACACGGCCACGGGATCGATGTGGGGATGCTCCAGCGCCATCTACAGAACTCCTTGAACAGCCGGCGATTGTCGCTGTTTCGGAAGCCGGTTCTGCAACGCCCGTCAGCGTGCCTGCGAAACGCGGCCGCAAGCGCGGCGAACGTGCTCGACGAAGCGCGAAACCACGGGCGCGGCGCCGGCGCGCCAGACCAGGCTCGTCTCGCAGCGCAAGGCCTGGCCGGGCAGCCCAGCCACGCGCGCGTAACGCACGCCCGCGCGCTGCAGGTGCGTGAGCGATTCCGGCACCCAGGCCACGCCCATGCCGCCGGACACGAGGTTGACGATCGTCTGCATCTGGATCGCCTGCTGTGCGATGCGCATCGTCTCGCCGCCCGCGTGGTACGCCGAGACCAGCGCGTCGAACAGCGACGGCGCGATCTGGCGCGGGAAGATCACCAGCGGCTCGGACTGGACGTCGCGCCAGCGCAGGCGGGGCATCGCGGCGCCGGCACGGACCGCATTCGACTTCCAGGCCGCGTGCCCATCCGGCAGCGCCATCACGAGCGCCTCGTCGATCACGCGCACGTGCTCGAAGCCCGGAGGCACCGCGGCGGGCGCGTGCAGCACGAAGCCGGCGTCGATCTCGCCGGCGGCGAACAGCTCCAGTTGCACGTCCAGCGTCGCCTCGCGCAGGCTCAGCGCGACGTCCGGGTAGGCGGCGCGAAAGCCGCTGAGCCACGCGGGCAGCGGCCCGTAGGTGACGCTGGAGACGAAGGCGAGGCGCAACTGCCCTGACAGCCCCGCCGCCGCGGCGCGCACCGCGGGCGCGAGCGCGTCGGCACCCTCGAGCAGCTTGCGCGCGAGCGGCAACAGCGCCGCGCCGGCCGGGCTGAGCGCGACGCGGCGCTGGCTGCGCTCGAACAGCCGCGCCCCGAGCGCGGCCTCCAGGCGCTGGATGGCCTGGGTGAGCGGCGGCTGCGTCATCGCCAGGCGTGCGGCGGCGCGTCCGAAGTGGCATTCCTCGGCGAGGACGGCGAACTGGCGCAACTGGCGCAGGTCGAACGGGGCATCACTCATGGTGGGTTATTGATTCACAAAAAATATCAATCGAGCACGATGAATCTATTGGACACGCATTTTGGCCGGCCGGATACTGCGGCCTCCCACCCAGACTCGAAAAGACTCCAGGAGACCGTCATGTCCGCCGCCAATCGCCGCTCCAAGAACATCACCGAGGGCGTCGCCCGCGCCCCCAACCGCTCGATGTACTACGCGATGGGCTACCAGGAGACGGACTTCGGCAAGCCGATGATCGGCGTCGCCAACGGCCACTCCACGATCACGCCGTGCAACTCCGGCCTGCAGCCGCTGGCCGACGCCGCGGTCGAGAGCCTGAAGGAGCACGGCGCCAACGCGCAGCTGTTCGGCACGCCGACGATCTCGGACGGCATGGCCATGGGCACCGAGGGCATGAAGTACAGCCTGGTCTCGCGCGAGGTGATCTCCGACTGCGTCGAGACCTGCGTCGGCGGCCAGTGGCTGGACGGCGTGATGGTGATCGGCGGCTGCGACAAGAACATGCCCGGCGGCATGATGGGCATGCTGCGCGCCAACGTGCCGGCCATCTACGTCTACGGCGGCACGATCATGCCGGGCCGCTACAAGGGGCAGGATCTCAACATCGTCAGCGTCTTCGAGGCCGTGGGCCAGTTCTCGGCCGGCAAGATGAGCGAGGAGGACTTCTGCCAGATCGAGCGCCGCGCCATTCCCGGCCCGGGCTCGTGCGGCGGCATGTACACCGCCAACACGATGTCGTCGTCGTTCGAGGCCCTGGGCATGAGCCTGCCCTATTCGTCGACGATGGCCAACGTCGAGGGCGAGAAGATCGAGAACACGCGCGAGTCCGCCCGCGTTCTGGTGGAGGCCGTCAAGGCCGACCTGAAGCCGCGCGACATCGTCACGAAGAAGGCCATCGAGAACGCGGTGGCCGTCATCATGGCCACCGGCGGTTCCACCAACGCGGTGCTGCACTTCCTGGCCATCGCGCACACGGCGGAGGTCGAGTGGACGATCGACGACTTCGAGCGCATCCGCAAGCGCACGCCGGTGCTGTGCGACCTGAAGCCCAGCGGCCAGTTCCTGGCGATCGACCTGCACCGCGCCGGCGGCATCCCGCAGGTGATGAAGCTGCTGCTGGACGCCGGCCTGCTGCACGGCGACTGCATCACCATTACCGGCAAGACCATCGCCGAGACGCTGGCCGACGTGCCGTCCGTGCCGCGCGCCGACCAGACCGTGATCCGCACCATCGCCAACGCGATGTACGCCGACGGCCACCTGGCCATCCTGCGCGGCAATCTCGCCACCGAAGGCTGCGTTGCCAAGATCACCGGCCTGAAGAGCCCGGTGATGACCGGCCCGGCGCGCGTGTTCGAGGACGAGCAGTCGGCGCTTGCCGCGATCATGGCCGGCAAGATCGTCGCCGGAGACGTGATGATCCTGCGCTACCTCGGCCCCAAGGGCGGCCCCGGCATGCCGGAGATGCTCGCCCCCACCGGGGCGCTGATCGGCCAGGGCCTGGGCGAATCGGTGGGCCTGATCACCGACGGGCGCTTCTCCGGCGGCACCTGGGGCATGGTCGTCGGCCACGTCGCGCCGGAAGCCTACGAAGGCGGCACGATCGCGCTGGTGCGCGAAGGCGACACGATCACGATCGACGCGCACAAGCTGCTGCTGGAGCTGCACGTCTCCGACGCGGACCTCGCCAAGCGCAAGGCCGCCTGGAAGAAGCCTGCGCCGCGCTACACGCGGGGCGTGATGGCCAAGTTCGCGAACCACTCGTCGAGCGCGAGCTTCGGCGCGGTGCTCGACAAGTTCGAGTAAGGCCTCGCGCGCGCCGGCGCACGCCCGGGCCGCCGGCGCGTCACGCGTGAACCGCGAGCCAGTCGAGCGCGCGTCCGACCATGCGGCGCGCCTGCACGAGGATGTCGTCGTTCGGGTAGACGCGATAAGCGCACTCGGTCTGCATCACCAAACCCAGGTGCAGCGTGTACAGCCAGCAGCGCTGCTGCTCGCCGTCCGAGAAGGTCGTCTTGCCGTAGCCGCGCATCGCGTCGGTGACGCCGGTCCATGACAGGGCGCGGAACGGCGCCTCCATCAGCGGATCGGCCCACAGTGCGCGCTCGAAGTCGATGAGCCCGCACACGCCCCCGCGCGCCACGAAGACGTTGGAGTCCCACGCGTCCCAGTGCACGAGGCGCGGCTCGCGCACCTCGTCGAGGCTGGGCGCGTGCGCGTCGACGAAGGCGCGGATCTCGTGCGCCGGCCGATCGAATTGCACCGCCTTGCGCGCCGCGTCCTCCAGCACCGACTCGACGATGGCGAGAAACGCCGGCCGCCAGGCGGGCGCACGCAGCGCCGCATTGCCCGGGTAGCCGAACCACTCGCCGCGAAACGCGTGGAGTTCGCGCAGGATCGCGCCGAGGTGGCGGTCGATGCCTTCCGCCTCTACGGGCGTGAGCGAAGCGCGCACGTGATCGAGGTTGTCGCCAGGCACCTTTTCCATGAAGAACCAGGCCGAGTCGCAAAGCGTCGCGGAGTCGTCGTGATACAGCACCGCCGGCACGGGCACAGCGGGGTTGGCGTGCACCAGCCGCATCGTCGCCACCTCGGTGGCCATCAGGTCGCGCTCGTAGCGCATCACCTCGGCGCCAGGCGGCGGCGCGATCTTCAGGATCACCTGGCGGTCGTCTGCCAGCGTCACTTCGTAGGCGGCATTGAACCAGCCGTCCTTCAATTCACGCACCGCCGAGGCATGCGATGCGAGCCCGACGCCGGCGAAGGCGCGGCGTAGCAGCGCGTCCACCTGCGCCCGCGACTTGGGATTCTTGGTCTTGCTGTCCACCGTCTCGCATTCTCGCCGCCAGCGCGGCATTATCTTGTTGTTGCATGATTGTACGTCGTTGCGTTCTTGTTCTTGCACGTTTAAGATGACGACATGCAATCTCCCCTGCCGCTTGCCCGCCGCGACGTGATCGCCGAACGCCTGGTCGCCGGCCAGGCCGTGGTGGCCGCCGCACTGGCCCAGGAATTCGACGTCTCCGAAGACGCCATCCGGCGCGACCTGCGCGCGCTCGCCGCCGAAGGCCGCTGCCGCCGCGTCTACGGCGGCGCCCTGCCCGTCACGCCCGCCACGCAGCCGATGTTCGCGCGCATCGACGAGTCGCGCGGCCGCAAGGAGGCGCTCGCGCGGCACGCGGCCGGGTCCATCCAGGCGGGCGAGTTCCTGTTCCTGGACGCCGGCAGCACCAACCTCGCGCTCACCGAGTTCCTGCCCGAGGACCAGGAGCTCACGGTGGCCACCAACTCCATCGACATCGCCGCCGCCGTGCTGCGCCGTTCCGACCTGCGCCTGATCATGGTGGGCGGCAGCGTGGACGCCACGGTGGGCGGCTGCGTCGACGCCGCCGCGGTGCAGGCGATCGCCGGCTTCGACGTCGACCGCTGCTTCCTCGGCGCCTGCGCGGTCGACGCGCGCGGCGTGGGCGCGGCACTGCACGCCGACGCGCTGTTCAAGCGCGCGCTGATGGAGGTCACGCGCCAGTGCGTCGTGCTGGCCCTCAACGAGAAGTTCAAGGCCCGCGCGCCCCACCGCGCCTGCGCGCTCGCCGACATCGACCTGCTGGTCGTCGAGCACGACGCCCCCGCCCGCCTCACCGACCCGCTGCGCGCCGCCGGCACCGCCATCGCGCGCGCGGCGTGCGCCACCTGACTTCATCCTGCACATTCATGGACGTCCTCCAAGCCACCGTCGCGGCGCGTTCCGACAGCCCACGCGCCCGCCTCGCCACCCGCCTGGCCTTCCTCATCTGCGGCTTCGGGCTGGCGAGCTGGGCACCGCTGATCCCCTACGCCAAGCAACGGCTGGGCATCGACGACGGCGGCATGGGCGTGCTGCTGCTGTGCCTGGGTGCCGGCTCGGTCGCGGCCATGCTGCGCACCGGCCCGCTGTGCGCTCGCTACGGCTGCCGGCCCGTGGTCGTCGCCAGCGCGCTGGCGCTGCTTCTGTTGCTGCCGCTCCTGTCGCTCGTGGCGTCGCCGTGGCTGCTGGGCGCGGTGCTGCTGGGCTTCGGCGGCGCGCTGGGGTCGCTGGACGTCGCCATGAACGTGCACGCGGTAGAGGTCGAGCGCGAAGCCGGCATCCCGTTGATGTCGGGCTTCCACGCGATGTTCAGCGTCGGCGGCTTCGTCGGCTCGGCGCTGGTGACCTCGATGCTGTCGGCCGGCGCGACACCCTTGACCTGCACGGTGTCCTGCGCCGCGCTGATGGCCGCGACACTCGCCGTGACCCATCCGCGCCTGATCGAGACGCCGCGGGTGGCCGCCGGCCATTCGCTCGCCTGGCCGCGCAGCGGCGCCATCGTGCTGCTGGCCGCGCTGGCCGCGGTCTGCTTCCTGGTGGAAGGCGCGATGCTCGATTGGAGCGCGCTCCTGCTGACCACGCAGTCGCTCGCGGCGCCGGCGCAGGCGGGCCTAGGCTACGCCTTCTTCTCCATCGCGATGACGACCGGACGCTTCGGCGGCGATGCCGTCACCGCCCGCCTGGGCGACCGCGCCATGGTGCGCTGGGGCGGCCTCGTGTCGGTCGCCGGCTTCGGCGTGCTGCTTTGGGCGACCAGCCTGCCCTGGGCGTTGCTGGGCTTCGTGCTGATCGGCCTGGGCGCCTCCAATGTCGTGCCGGTGCTGTTCCGGCGCGCCGGCGCCCTGCCGGGCATGCCGGCCGCCATCGCCGTCGCGTCGCTCACCACCGTCGGCTACGGCGGCGGCTTGCTCGGACCGGCGGCGGTCGGCTTCGTCTCGCACTTCACCAGCCTGCCGACGGCGTTCTGGCTGCTCGGCGCGCTGATGGTGCTGGTGCCGATCTGCGCCGGCCGCGTCACGCGTTGAGCCTGCGCGGCCGCGTCCCGATAATTGGCGCATGTCGACGCCCACCCCGTCCCTCGTCAGCCCCGACGACGACCCGATGCCGGTCGCCCCGCCGCAGCCGGACTTCGAGCTGTGCTGCGGCAACGGCTGCGACCCGTGCATCTTCGACCTGCACGATCTCGCCATGGACGCCTACCGCCAGGCGCTGCGCGCGTGGCGGGCGCGCCATCCCGAGGCGGCCTCCGACGCCGCGTGATCCGCCGCCGTCGTTGCCCATCGGCAACCTGCCCGACGACTCAGGACGACTGGCGCGCGGCCAGGAACGTCGCCACGCGCCGCACGACCTCGTCGGGTTGCTCGCGCTGCGGCACGTGGCCCACGCCGGGCAGGATCTGAACGCCCGCGGGCTGCCCGGCCAGTTCGCCGATCAGGCGCGGATGCGCGGTGCTGCCGTACTCGTCGAGCTCGCCGTGCAACACCAGCAACGGGCAGCGCACGCGCGGCAGCACTGGCGCCAGCGACCAGTCGGCGAAGGCCGGGTCCAGCCAGGTGTCGAGCCATGCCGACAACACCCAGCGCGCCTTGTCGCCGTGGTAGCGCGCCAGTCGTTCCACCGCGCCGGGCTCGGCGAACGCGGCCCGCGCCGCGTGCAGGCCGTCCAGCGTGCGTCGCTCGACGAAGGCCTGCGCCGCGATCGTCACCAGGGCCATGCAGGCCTGGTCATGCCGAGCCGCGATGTTGACGGCCATGCCGCCGCCCACGCTGTGGCCCAGCACGGCAAAAGGCCCCAGCTCGAGTTGCTCGCGCAGCAGCGCAAACCAGGTCGTGGCCTCCTCGGCGATGAAGTCGAACGGCGGTGGCCCGACGCGCGCGTCCGACCGGCCGAAGCCCAGCCGGTCGTACGCGATCACGCGCCGTCCGGTGGCATCGCGCAAGCGTGCGGGGAAGTCGCGCCACAGCTCGACGCAGCCGAGCGAGTCGTGCAGCAGCACCAGCGGCGGCAACGCATCGTCGCCGTCCGCGACGGGCCAGTCGCGCACGAACAGGCGCCCGCAGGGGTGGTGGATCCAGTGGTCGATGAAGGACATGGCGCGTGCCGCGGATCGGGAGCAGAGGTTTGCGGTGAACGCCGGGATTCTGCCCGCCCCGCGGCCAGGCGCCCGGGACGGCCTGATCCGGCGGAACAAGGCGCGCGTCCGTCGCCGCGCGAGTTGTGCCATTCTGCGCAAATAGCGCGATGGCGCCGCTGCCGTATCGAGGGCGGCGCGACGCCGTGCGGTACGCTCCAAACTCAAGAACGACAGTCCCCGGGAGCGGAACCTTGATGAAGCGATTCGACCGAGCCTTGCTCGCTGTGATCCTGGTCTGCATGCCGTGGCTCGCACACGCGCAGGGCTTCAAATGCAAGCAGGCCGACGGCTCCACCAGTTACCAGGACCATGCGTGCCCGGCCGGCAGCGCGAGCAGCGCCGCCGTCCAGACCGACATGAGCGGCATCGACCTCGGCCTGGGCTCCATGGAAGGCCTGGACCCGAGTTGCAAGGCCAATGTGCAGCACACCGTGTCCGTCTGCGTTCCGCAGGTCGACAACACGGTCAAGCGTTGCTATCACGCCAGGTTGTCGGCTCACTGCTATCTGCAGATGACCGGCGGAACAGGCGTCCATCGCGAACACGCGTGCGTGCAACAGGCCAGCGCGTGCCTTTCGGAAGGCGTGGCCGAGGTGCAACGCTGCGTTCGACAATACGTGCAGCCGGCCTGCGCGGAGCAGGTCGCGGCCGCGCGGCGACGCTGAACGCCGTTCGCGTGCCGTCCCGGCGCTGGGCACCGTCGAACGGCACGCTCAGGACGGGCTAGTCGAACAACGCCTCGATCTCATCGCCCCAGGTGCGCGGCGCCTTCGACCAGGCCTTGTTGACCGCGGCCTCGGGCAACCCGCCCAGGCACCAGCCCTGGCGCCGATCGAAGTCGAACGCCGCGTGCGGCGTGTCGTTGATCAGCAGCAGCGCCTTGAGGCCGTCCTTGGACCAGCCGATTTCCACCGTCGACAGGCGCTCGGCGTCGATGACATCGGCCGCGACGTAGACCAGCAACGCGTCCTGCACCGGGTTGCCGTCCTCGACGTCGGTGTCGACGGCATAGAAGCAGCCCGTGTCGCCATCGTCCTCGAACACCGTCGCGTAGCGACCGATGGGCGAGTCGGCATCGACGACCAGCGGTTCGCCGGGGCGAAAAGTCTCCTTGGCGACGATCTTCAGCGACATCCCGTGCGCGCGCTGTCCAACGTTCACTTCGGACGGGTCTTGCCGTCCCGGTGCTTGTGCAGGTGGCCCAGGCCCATCGCGTCGATGTTGCGGTCGAGCCGGTCCTGCTTGCGTTCGGCGTCGCGATTCATCGCCTTGCGCTTGGTCCAGCCGGTGGCGTCGGACCAGATCCACCAGGCGGCGGCCAGCACGAAGGGCAGCACGAACTTCCACAGGTCGCCGCTGATCTCCCACGTCCAGGCGCCCATCGGACCCCAGCCCATCAGGTTGCAGATGATCAAGATGACGCCAATGAGTACGAAGGCCATGCCGGAACCCCTGCCCGACCGCCGCCTGCCGTGCGGAGCGGCGCCTCGCGGCGGCTCCGTCGACCAGGCGCGCACGATCGGGCGTCAGTTGAAAGGACGAATCAGCTCAATGTAGCAGCAACGCCGCGGCGGCGACCGCCGAA
>Ga0307516_10004189_pt1 | contig 17964 bp, 15 predicted proteins | sample 19_EM_MG_FD_203310 | JGI IMG/M metagenome (GOLD analysis project Ga0307516, IMG submission 203310) | Populus trichocarpa ectomycorrhiza microbial communities from riparian zone in the Pacific Northwest, United States - 19_EM | ecosystem: Host-associated > Plants > Roots > Unclassified | place... | reverse complement strand
CGTAGCCGGCCGCCACGAACTCGGTCGGGCCGAAGCCGCGCAGGTCGAGGTAGCCGATGTTGCCGGGCAGGCGCTGCACGCGGGTGATGCCGTAGGCCATGCGGGCGGCCTGGGCGCGTTCGCGGTCGATTTCTTCGCGGGTGGGCTTGGGCGGGTCACCGGCCGGCGCGGGTTCGACCTCGGGGTCGAAAGCGACGCGGAAGTGGCGGTCCTTGCCGATCTCGCGCAGGTCCGTGTTCAAGGCCTCGCCCATTGCCGCGACAGTCTGCGCGCCGTCATAGGCGCCCTTGGCCGCACGGGCCTGCAGCTGCTTGGCGACGGGCTCGATGCGCTCGGGGTAGACGTAGCGGCTGCGCAGGTTCTGCGCCAGCGTGTCGACGATGGCCTTGCGCTGGGCGGCGCTCAGCGGTGCGTCGGGCTTGAAGTCGTTGGGGGCCGGCTGGGCGCCGGCGGCAGAACACAAGGCAAAGGTGGCCAGCACGATCGCGCGGCGCACCAGACGGGGGGTGGGCAATGGCATCTTGTCTCTCTCCTGGGGTGAATGAAAGGGTAGTGGGAGGGAACGCCGGGCGGAGCTCTCCCCCGCAGCCCGTTGCCGGGCAGCGTCAAGAGATCCCCAACCGGGGTATCAGGGGTTCAGGGGATCAGTTGGAAGGCCCAGCCGTTGCGCCAGGCTGCGCTGCACGTCCAGCGTCTGCACCTGCCACTGGTCGCCGACGAGTCGGACGTAGGCCTGCAGCGTGCCGCGGCCTTCGGGGCCACGGACCGACAGCGTCAGCAGCGCGCTGTGGTCATCGAGTTTGCAAGGGTCGCAGTCGTCGCTCAGCGTGATCGGCGTGCCGAGCAGTTTGGCGGCAGCGACGTCTTGCTGCACGGCCCGCAACAGCGTCTGGTAGGCCGGCCATTTGGTGATCGAAGGCGGCTTGGGCGGCATCGGCGGGGCCGGTGGCAGGGGCGGCAGCGGCGGCAGCCATGACTGGCTGGAGGCAGCGGACCCATCGTCTTCTGCCGGTTCGTCAGGCACTGGCGGCTCGGGAGGCTCCAGCGACGACGGCGGCGGCGTCACGTGGTGCTTGATCACCCATTGGCGCACGGCGGCGTCGATGACAACGGGCCGGCCGTCGACGCGGTAGGTCTCGTGCCGCTCACCGGTCGGGCTCAACCACGCGTGGTAGTCGCGCAGATGGCCGTGGTCGTCGATGCGGATGCGCATCGAGTCACCCACCTGCGTCCACCAGGGGTCTTCGGTTGCGGCAGCGACAGTCGGCTGGGCTGGCACAGCCGGCACCGCATTGCTCGCCTGCGCCGCCCACACCCCGCCGGCGCACAACAGCGCCAGCAGGCCTGCCGCCACGCCCCAGCGCGGGCCGGCCGGGTGGCCGGCGGCGAGCAGGTGTACGACACGCTGCTGCAAGCTGCCACCGCCGGCGGCCAAAGCGAGTCGCGGCACGCTGCCACGTAAGGTCTCCAGGGCGGCCAGCGCTTCGGCCACCACCAGCGCGTCGCCGCAGGCTGCTGCAGCCAGGTCGTCGCAAGCATGCTCGCGCTCGATGCGCACCCGGCGGCTCAGCCACCAGACGCCGGGGTGGAAGAACAGCAGCGACTCGATCGCGCACTGCAGACCGTTCCAGACCCAGTCCAAGCGGCGGATGTGGGCCAGCTCGTGCGCGATCAAGGCCTCGATCTGCTCGGGCGCCAGCTTGGTCAGCATCGTCAACGGCAGCCAGATGATCGGCCGCCAGGCCCGGGCAGTGAACGGCAGTGCCGCACCCGACAGCAGCCGCAGCGACACAGGGCGCGTGATGCCCAGCGCCTGACGCAGCCGTTCGGTACGGCGCTGCCAGGACAGCGGCACCAGAGCCGGGCTGGGTTGCCGCTCAAGCATGCGCAGCCACCACCAGCCGCCTCCCAGGCGGACCAGCATCACCGCCACGCCGCCGCACCAGGCCCAGGCCAGCCAAGCCGGTGCTTGCCCCGGCGTCGCGCCGGCCATGGCCCACGGCAACAGGCTGGCGGTGGACCACAGTGCCCCTTCGGCGGCGACGGCTCGCTCGCCATCCAGCAGTTCGCTCATCACGGGGGTTTGCAAACACTGCGCCAGCTGCCAGGCCGGCGCTGCCAGCATCGCCAGCAGGAACAGCAGGCCCACCGCGTGCCGGGCGTTGGCACTGCGCCGCGCCATCGCGGCCAGCACCAGCGCGGCCAGGGCGGCCAGCAGAGCGTCTTGCCACAGCGCGCCGAGCAGCGATTGCGCCAGCGCCGATTCGAACATCGACCAGAAGGTGTTCATCGTCGTCAGTCCTTCATTCGGTCGCGTCAGGCGCGGCCGCGCTTCGACTTGGCGTCGGCGATCAGGCGGGCAATCGCGTCCAGTTCGTCGCGGCTGGGCTTGTCGACGTCGAGGGCGCGCTGGACCAGCTGCAACGCCGAGCCGGCGAAGGCACGCTGCATCAGGTCCTTCACCAGCACCGACTGCACCTCGGGCTCAAGGTGCTGCGCGCTGTAGCGGTGGCTGCGTTCGCTCTCGTCGCGTTGCAGCAGGCCCTTGTCGGCCATGATCGTCATCATCTTCAGCACCGTGGTGTAGGCGGTGTCCTTGTGCTGCGACAAGGACTCGTGCACCTCGCGCACGGTGCACGGGCCGCCGTGGTCCCACAGCACCTGCAGGATCGCCAGTTCGCCTTCGGTCGGATGGGGGGTGCTCACACTTGCCTTTCGGTTGGGTCGTCGAACAGGACAGTCCCGGCGTACGGGTCAACCAGTACTAGATGAATAGTACTAAGTGGTTAGTAGATCATCAAGCCGTTTGCGACACACGGTCGATTTGGCGCCCTGAAATGCATGCAGCCCCCCACGAGTTGGGGGGCCTCGGCATGTCCGGTTCGGTGGGCATGAGTGCGTCTTTTCCATCGTCAGGCCTGGGCTCATCGCTTCAGACCCGATGGCCGGGGGTTCGTGATGGCCCCGCCTACACCACCCTTTCATGGAGATCACCATGGCCACTTTGCAAGCTCGCCTTCTGCAGGCGCTCGCGCCCGTCGCGCTGGCCGCGGCTGCGCTGCCCACGTCCGGTGCTGCGATGGCGCAGAGCCGGGAACAGTTCATGTCCGAAAACGATCCCCGGGGGTTGGCCGGTGTGCACCCGCCTTGCCGAGGCAAGGTGAACCAGGTGCTCGACACCGTCTACGAAGGCGTCAAGACCACGGCCTGGAACTTCGCGGCCGCCGGCGGGGGCGGTGAGAGCACACGTTTCGACAAGACGCCGGTGCTGAGCACCAAGGTCACGCTCCAGGCGGGCTGCCTGAACGCGCACTTCAGCGCGATGGTCGGCAGCCGCCAGACCTACACCTGGGTCTCGGCGCTGACGATGTTCCAGGTCACGCTGACGCCATCGACCGGCGGCGCGCCGATGCACATGGCCGGCCACTATGAAACGCCCTACGGCATCTATGGCCCCGCCATCGCCGAGTCGGCCGAATACGACGTCGACATGATCGCGTCGAACTTCTACCAGGGCATCGGCACGGGCCCCGGCCTGGTGCCGCCAGGCACCTACCGCGTCGACGTCTGGTGGGCCGGCGGCCCGATCGGCGGCGGCGGCGCGATCGGTGCGGACTTCGCGTTGAAGCTCTACATGTACTGAACCGGCGCTCCGTCAGGAGCCGCCGGCTTCAAGTGGCGTGCGCGGATCCGGCTTGGCCGGTCCGCTGCGCGAGCCCCCTCGGGGGGCAGCCCCCGGAAGGGGGCGTGGGGGTCAACGGTTCGTTCCAGCCACCATGTCGAAGCGGAACAAGCGGCACTCGATCGCGCCGTTCCACATCGGCACGCGGCGGCTTTCCTTCAGGCGCATCAGGCCCGGCAGCTTCGGTTCAGGCGTCAGCACCTGCGCGGTCCAGCCGGCGTAGTGCTTTTTCCAGTGAGCGGCCAGGCGGGCGTAGAAGTCTGCCGCGTCGGCCGCACCTTCGAATTTCTCGCCGCCGCTTTCGCCACGCGCCGGTCCGGCACCCTGGCCCTGGCCTTTGGGTGCGATGCGCTCACCGTAGGGCGGGTTCATCACGATCACGCCACGATCCGCCGGTGCCGGGCGCTGCAGCGCATCGGCAGTCTTGAATTCGATCGCGTGCTTGACGCCGGCGCGCTCGGCATTGCGCGTCGCGAAATCGGTCATGCGGAACGACACATCGCCGGCCCAGATCGGCACAGCGGGCGCGTGGATCGCGTTTTGCGCCTGCTGGCGCAGCGTGGACCAGGCGCCGAGGTGAGCGCGGAAGGGCAACAGCTTCTCGAACGCGAAACGGCGCGCCAGCCCGGGTGCGATGCCGCAGGCGATCTGCGCGGCCTCGATCGCGATCGTGCCGGCGCCGCAGCAGGGGTCGAGCAGGCCGCCGTCTTCGGGCCGGCCTTGCCAACCGGCGGCAGCCAGCATCGACGCGGCCAGCGTCTCCTTCAGCGGTGCCTCGCCCTTCAGTCCCTGTGCATCGCGCCAGCCGCGTTTGAACAAGGCTTCGCCGGACAGATCGACCGACAGGCTCGCATGCTCGGGCCCGAGGTGCAGCACCAGCGACAGATCGGGGTGGCGGGTGTCGACACTCGGCCGTTCACCAACGGCTTCGCGCATCACGTCGCAGACGGCGTCCTTGATGCGCAGTGCGGCGAAGTTCAGGCTCTTCAGCGGCGAGCGCCAGGCCGAGGCGTCGACGCGCAGTGTCTGCTGCGACGTGATCCAGTCGGTCCAGTTGACGCGGCGGGCAATGGCGTACAGGTCGTGCTCGTTGGCGTAGGGGCCGTCGGCCACCTGCCACAGCACGCGCTGGGCCAGCCGGCTGCCGAGGTTCAGTCGCATCGCGGCATCGACGTCGCCATCGACATAGACGCCACCGCGGCCGGCTTCAACCGGGCAGCGGTCTTGCAGCAGGCGGCGGCACTCATCGAGCAGCAGCGGCTCGGTGCCGGCGGCGCAGGGCAGGAACAGCGTGCCGCGTTCGACCGCGCTGCGCGGGCCGGCAGCGGCCTTGATCACCCGGCGCGGTGTGGCCGGCGTGTCTGAAGAATTCATCGTCACATTGCCTTGCGCAAGTTGGCCGGCGCGATCTTCAGCGCCTCGCGGTATTTCGCCACCGTGCGGCGTGCGACCTGGATGCCCTGCTCTTCGAGCATGTCGGCGATCTGGCTGTCCGACAGCGGCTTGGCGATGTTCTCGGCAGCGACGAACTGCTTGATCAGCGCGCGCACGGCGGTGGAGGAGGCGTTGCCGCCGGCATCGGTGTTCAGCGACGAGCCGAAGAAGTACTTCAGCTCGAAGGTGCCGAACGGCGTGTTCATGTACTTGGCGGTGGTCACGCGCGAGATGGTCGACTCGTGCAGGCCCAGCTCGTCGGCGATCTCGCGCAGCACCAGCGGCTTCATCGCGATCTCGCCGTGGGTGAAGAAGGCCTTCTGCCGCTCGACGATGGCCTGGCTGACGCGCAGGATGGTGTCGAAGCGCTGCTGGATGTTGCGGATGAACCAGCGCGCCTCTTGCAAGCGCGCGCTCAGGCCGCTGTTGTTGCCGGCGCCGCCGCGCTGTCCGCGCACCGCCTGCGCGTAGACGTCCGACACGCGCAGCTTGGGCATCACGTCGGGGTTCAGCATCACCTTCCAGCCGCGGCCGGACTTCATCACGATGACGTCCGGCACGACGATCAGGTTCTCGGCGCGGGCGAACGGCCGGGCAGGCTTGGGCTCGCAGGCCACGATCAAGGCTTGGGCGGTCTTCACCGTGGCTTCGTCGGTACCGGTGGCAGCGGCCAGTTTCTTCAGGTCGCGCCGAGCGAGCAGATCCAGATGCTGGCGGCAGATCGTCATCGCGCAGTCGCGGGCCGGGCAAGCGGGGGTGTCACGCAACTGAAGCGCCAGGCAGTCGCCCAGGTTGGCGGCGCCGACACCGGCCGGCTCCATGCTTTGCAGCCACTTCAGGCCACAGCGCAACTGGCTGAGCAGGTCGTCGCGCTCCTCGTCGTCGACGAGACCCAGCGCATCGGCCAGGCGGGCGACGATGTCTTCGAGCGAGCCGTCGAGGTAACCGTCGTCATCGAGCGATTCGATCAGCACCTGCACCGCGGCCGCATCGGTGGGCGACAGGCGCATGCCCGACAGCTGGATGCGCAGGTGGTCTTGCAGCGTTGGCGTGTGCGTGTTGCGGTCTTGCGCATCGAAGCCGTCTTCGTCGCTGCCGCTGCCGGTCGCGTTGCCTGAAGGCAATTCGCGGATGCCGTCGAAATCGTCGCGCTCGGTGCCGTTTTCCCAATCGTCGCGCTCGGTGGTGCCGAAGTCGGCCGAGTCCATGCCGGACGGCTCTTCGCCGCCTTCGCCGACGGTGCTGCCTGGCGCGTCCTGCTCTTCCCGCTGGGCGGGGGTGGTCTTCTCGTTCGCGCTGTAGTCGAACGGCGTCGCGTCTTCCTCGGGCTCGAGAAAAGGGTTCTGTTCGAGCATCTGCTCGACTTCCTGGTGCAGCTCCAAGGTCGACAGCTGCAACAGGCGGATCGATTGCTGCAGCTGCGGCGTCAGCGCCAGGTGCTGCGACAGGCGAACCTGGAGCGTGGGCTTCATCGGAAGGCCTCACGCGGGCTTGGCGTGGCCGTGCCGGGCCGCTCCCAAGCGGCCGCGCTGCCCCAAGGCCCAGCAGGGGCCTGTTGCCAGGCCCTGGGGGCCGGAGCACCAAAGGTGAACCGGAGGGCCGACATCACATCTTGAAGTGTTCGCCGAGGTACACCCGGCGCACGTCCGGGTTCTCGATGATGTGGTCGGGCGTACCTTCGGCCAGCACGCTGCCCTCGCTGATGATGTAGGCGCGGTCGCAGATGCCCAGCGTCTCGCGCACGTTGTGGTCGGTGATCAGCACCCCGATGCCGCGCGCCTTCAGGAAACCGATGATGCGCTGGATCTCGATCACCGCGATCGGGTCGACGCCGGCAAAAGGCTCGTCGAGCAGGATGAAGCGCGGCTGAGTGGCCAATGCGCGGGCGATCTCGACCCGGCGTCGTTCACCGCCCGACAAGGCCGGCGCTGGCGATTCGCGCAGGCCGGTCAGGCTCAGGTCGTGCAGCAGCGTGTCGAGCTGGCGCGTGATGTCGGCGTCGCCCAGCGGCTTGCCTCGGCTGTCCAGCTGCAGCTCGAGCACGGCGCGGATGTTCTCTTCGACGGTCAGCTTGCGAAAGATCGACGCTTCCTGCGGCAGGTAGCTCAAGCCCAGCCGCGAACGCTGGTGGATCGGCTTGCGCTCGACCGCGACGCCATCGATGTGGATCGAGCCGGCGTCGCAGCGCACCAGGCCGACCACCATGTAGAAGGTGGTGGTCTTGCCGGCGCCGTTGGGGCCGAGCAGGCCGACGACCTCGCCGGCGCCGACCGCCAGGTGGACCTCTTTGACCACCATGCGCGCGCCATAACTCTTGCGCAGGCCGCTGGCTTCGAGCCGGCTGTTGCTGCCGGCCGCACCGGCCAGCGCCGCGGCGTCGGGCTGCGGGGCGTTCATTTCGAAGGCTCCGAGGCCGTCGGCTCGGTGCTTCGCGGGATGAACACCAGCCGCGCACGACCGGGTGATTCACCCGGCGTCGCCGGGGCGCCGCCTTCGAAGACGATGGTGTCGCTGCGCTGGTCGTAGGTGATCACCGCGGCATTCGCCTCGTCCGGCGGGCCGCTGGGACGCACGACGCGCAGCTTGGCGTTGCCGACAAAGCGCACCTTCTCGGCCGCGCCGTCGTACTCGATCCGTTCGGCGTCGCCCTCGATGAACTCGTCGACGCGGTCGCGCTTCTGGCGAAAGTTGGCGGGCTGGGCAGCAGAGCCCATGGCATTGGCCTGGTAGCGGCCGGGCGAGCCTTCGCGCACCTCGAGCCGGTCGGCCTTGATCTGCAGCGTGCCCTGGGTCACGACGACGTGGCCGCTGATGGTGGTCAGCTTGGTCTTCAGGTCGACGACCGCCGACTGCGAGCCGTCGCTGACGACCTCGAGCGGTTTGCTGCGGTCGGCCTTTTCGGCATGGGCCGGCAGCCACCCACCGGCGGCCAGCAGGGCGGCCGCGACGAAGGCGGCGGGCAGAAGGCGAAAGGGGGGCATCGGGCGCATGGCTTGCGGCATGAAACTTGCAGGCCATTCTAGCCCAGCACCATCTGGATCGGCGCCGAAGGGGCGGCCGGATGATGCCTTTACAGGGCAGACGTCAGGCCGCCGCGCGGGTGGGCGGCGGCGTGGTCTCAGGCTGGTTTCAGGCCGCCTGGCGGGCCTTGTTGACCAGGAAGTCCACCACCATGAAGGTGCGCTCCGCGGCGCCGGCCATCGTGGCCGAGGTGGTGAAGCGGCCCTGCACGCCGACCATCGGCACGCCGTCGACATGGTAGGCGTCGGACAGCTGCTTGGCCTGGCGCACCTTGCCGATCACGGTAAACGATTTCATCGTGTCCGCGAACTTGGCACCGTCCAGACCGTTGGCGCTGGCAAAGGCCACCACCTCGGCTTCGGTCGCCATGCGCTTGTGGTCCTTGTGGATGGCGTCAAAGAACTTGCGGTGCAGCTCGCCCAGTTTGCCCATCGCCTCCAGCGTGTAGAACACCTTCTGGTGGAACTCGTGCTGGGGCGCAAAGCCCACCGGCACGCGGCGGAAGTTCACATCGGCCGGCAGCTTGGCGGCCCACTGTTCGACGAACGGCTCCAGCGCATAGCAGTGCGGGCAGCCGTACCAGAAGAACTCGACCACTTCGACCTTGCCGGTGCTGGTCTGCGGCACCGGCTGGGCCAGCTTCAGGTAGTGCGTGCCCTCGACCGGGCCGCCCTGTGCGTAGGCTGACGAGGTGCCGGCCACCAGGCCCAGGGCACCGGCGGCGCCGGCCAAGCCGATGGCGTTGAATTCGCGCCGATTGATGCAGGTGTGCTTCACGAAGGTCCTCAAGGCAGGTCAGAGGCCGCTCACGGCCAGGGATGGAGCGTGGATTGAGTTCGGCGGCGTTCAGTTCCGCGAACAACGGGCGATCAGGGGTTGCGTTCCTGGCGGACGAGCGCCGCGTCGACGCCGCCGGCCTTCAGACGCTCCTGCTGCGCCGCGGCTTCGGCCTGGTTGTCGAACGGGCCCAGGCGCACGCGGTGGATGGTGCGACCGCCTTGTTCGCGCTCGGAGATCTTGGCGCCGAAGCCTTGCAGCGCCAGCTTGGCGCGCTGCTGCTCCGCGTCGTCGGCGCTGGAATAGGCGCCCACCTGCACGAAGTACATGAACGGATCACCGCCGGGGCGCGGCACGGCGGGTGGCTTGGCGCCAGGCACCGGCTCGCCGGCCAGGATGGCGGCTGCATCGCGGCTGGATTTGGGGCCGGCCGGTGGGGGCGTGACCGGCTCGACAGTCGTCCCCTGGCGCACCGGCTTGCCGTCGCTGCCGGGCAGCGCCACCGGCGGCGGCGCCGGCACTGGTGCCGGGCCCGCAGCCGGCCGCGACGCCGCCCCGGCCCTGCCGGCCAGGCCTGCGTTCGGGTCCCAGTTGCGCATCTTCTCGGCCTCGGCCGCTTCCTGCTCAGGGGTGCGGTGCGGCACCTTGTCGTGGAAGGGCGAAGGCACCTTGGCGATGTACAGCGCGACGCCCAGCGCCAGCGCCAGGCCGATCAGCAGGCCGACGATCAGGCCCACGGCGAAGCCGCCGCGTTGTTTCGCGAAGCCAGCGCGCTTCATGGGCGACGGGCTTCCGGTATGCACACTCATGCGGTCTCCGCAACGGGTTGATCACGTGACATCGTGTTCGGCGCGCCAACGCCCAGCAAGGCCAGCGCATTGCGCAGCACCTGGCGAGTGGCGTCCAGCAGCGCCAGTCGCGCGCGGGCCAACGCCGCGTCCTCGACCAGGAAACGCTCGGCGGCATAGTAGCTGTGGTAGGCCGCGGCGAGGTCACGCAGGTAGAAGGCGACGTCGTGCGGCGCCAGGTCGCGCGCCGCACTGCCGAGCATGCCGGGGTAGTCGGCGAGCTTGAGCATCAGCGCGAGTTCGCTCGGTGCGCCGAGCAGCGACAGGTCGGCTGCGGCAATCGCGGCTTCGTCGTGGCCCTGCTCGGCCGCCTTGGCCAGCACCGAGCAGATCCGTGCGTGCGCGTACTGCACGTAGAACACCGGGTTCTCGTCGTTCTGCTTCAGCGCCAGGTCGACGTCGAAGGTGAACTCGGTGTCGGCCTTGCGGCTGATGAGGAAGAAGCGCACCGCGTCGCGGCTGGTCCAGTCGATCAGGTCGCGCAGCGTGACATAACTGCCCGAGCGCTTGGAGATCTTGACCTCCTCGCCGCCCTTCATCACCGTGACCATCTTGTGCAGCACGTAATCGGGGTAGCCGGTGGGCACACCCATGCCGGCGGCCTGCACGCCGCCGCGCACACGGGCGATGGTGCCGTGGTGGTCGGTGCCTTGCACGTTGATGACCCTGTTGAAGCCGCGCTCCCACTTGTTCAGGTGGTAGGCGACATCGGGCAGGAAGTAGGTGTAGGTGCCGTCGGACTTGCGCATCACGCGGTCCTTGTCGTCACCGTAGTCGGTGGTGCGCAGCCACAGCGCGCCGCCTTCTTCGAAGGTCTTGCCGGACTTTTCCAGCCGCTCGATCGTGTCGGCGACACGGCCGCTCGAATACAGGCTCGTCTCGAGGAAGTAGTTGTCGAACTGCACGCCGAAAGCTTGCAGGTCCAGGTCCTGCTCGTGGCGCAGGTAGGCCACTGCGAACTGGCGGATGCCGTCGAGGTCGTCCGGGTTGCCGGATGCGGTGAACTCACGGTCGTCGGCCTTGACGGTCTTGCCGGCCATGAAGTCGGCGGCGATGTCGGCGATGTAGTCGCCGTTGTAGGCGGCCTCGGGCCAGCCGGCATCACCCGGCTTCAGGCCCTTGATGCGGCACTGGGTCGAGGTCGCCAGCGTCGCGATCTGCACCCCGGCGTCGTTGTAATAGAACTCGCGCGTGACGTCCCAGCCCTGGGTCTGGAACAGGTGGCAGATCGAATCGCCCAAGGCGCCCTGGCGGCCATGGCCGACGTGCAGCGGGCCGGTGGGGTTGGCCGAGACGAACTCGACCATCAGTTTCTGGCCGTTGGCCGGTTGGCGGCCGAAGCTGGCGCCAGCCTGGCGCACCTCGGCCACCACGGCCTGCTTGGCCGCCGGCGACAAACGCAGGTTGATGAAACCCGGACCAGCGATCTCGAGCGCCGATACCCATCGTTGCACTTCGGGCTGTGCGTTCAGCGCGGCGACCAGTTGCTCCGCCAGCGCACGGGGGTTGGCTTTCAGCGGCTTGGCCAGCTGCATCGCCACCGTGATGGCCAGGTCGCCATGGGCGGCCTGCTTCGGCGATTCGAAGACCGGGGTGACCGGGTGGTCGGGGGCCAGCTGCGCCACAGCGCGAGCCAGCGCGAGCTGGAGCTCTGCCTTGGCTTGGATCATGATGCGGCGAATTCTAAGTTGGCCTCGCTCCAACAGCGCCGGGCCTTGCCGGTTGCGCGGCCCGGGGAGCCCCTGTTACCCTGACCGTCGCCGTTCGACTTTCGCCAGGCGCATCAGACCAGCAACGTGGCGTCCTCTTCATCCCGCTCTCGCTCGTCGCCGACGTCGACCTCCACGTCCACCGCTCCGGCGACCTCGAGTTCGTCGCGTTCGCGGTCGCGGGGCCAGGCCACCGTGGCGATGCCGCGGCTCGATCCGGACGACCCGCCGACCATCGGCAAGTACCGCGTGTTGCAAAAACTCGGCGAAGGGGCGACGAGCGAGGTCTTCCTGGCCTTCGACGACTTCAATAACCGTGAGGTCGCGATCAAGCGGGTGCGCGCCAGCGCCGGCCGCTCGGAAGCCGACGTGCATTTCTCGTCGCACTTCTTCGCCGCCGAAGCCGCGCTGGTGGGCCGGCTGAACCACCCGAACGTGGTGCAGATCCACGACGCCGTAGACGACCCCGTCTCGCCCTACCTCGTGATGGAGTACGTGCCCGGCGCGACGCTGCGGGTGTTCTGCCAGCAAGACCGGCTGCTGCCGCTGGAGCAGGTGGTCGAAATCGGCTTCAAGTGCGCGATGGCGCTGGGTTATGTCTACCGCCAGGGCTTGATCCACCGCGACGTCAAACCGGCCAACATCCTGGCCCTGACCGATGGTCCCGAGGTGCTGGACATCAAGCTGACCGACTTCGGCAGCGTGCTGAACCTGGGCGCCGACCGCACGCAGATCCACCGTGTCGGCTCGCTGGCCTACATGTCGCCCGAGCAGCTGGAAGGCTCGACACTGGACGGCCGGGCCGACATCTACTCGCTGGCCGCGGTGCTGTACCACATGATTGCCGGCCGGCCGCCGTTCGAGGCCGACAGCCATGCGGCGCTGCTTAACATGATTTGCCACGCCGAGCCCGAGTCGCTGCTGGGCATGCGGGAGGGTGTCAGCCCGGCGCTGGACCAGACGATCCGCGGCGCGCTGGCCAAGTCGCAGGCGGATCGGCCGGAAGACTGGGACCAGTTCGCGCAGTCGCTGTCGGCGCTGATCACCAACCACGAGGTGCCGCGCGGCCAGTTGCAGCGGGTGCTCGACTCCGAGCGCTTCAACCTGCTGCGCGAGATGGAGTTCTTCGCCGACTTCGGCGATGTGGAGCTGTGGGAAGTGGTGCACCGGGCGAAGTGGCAACGCTTCCCGTTCGGCCACCGCGTCTTCAAGCGTGGCCAGGAAGGCAAGCAGTTCTATTGCATCGCGCAGGGCGAGGTCGAGGTCCACCGCGAAGGCGAACGCGTCGCACGCCTGGGCGCGGGCACTTCGGTCGGCGAGATGGCGTACCTGGCGCCCAGCGCCGAGTTGCGCAAGCACGCGACCGACGTGATCGTCTCGGAGCCCTGTACGACGGTGTCGTTCAACCCCGAGAGCCTGGCCCAGCTGAGCCCGGACACGCGGCACCGCTTCGACGAGGCCTTCATCAAGGTGCTGGTGCGCCGGCTGCATGCCGCGCACGAGGCACTGGCCCATCCGCGAAAAATCATGTGACCTGCGGCGTTGCCGCGACCAAAGAGGAGTGACCGATGAAGAAGCTGATCGCTGCCCTGACCCTGGCGGCCACCGCCCTGGCCGTATCCGCTCAGACGCCGGCCACTCCGGCGACCCCGGCACCGGCGCCCGCGGCTTCGGCGCCAGTCAAGACGCCACAGCAGACCAAGATGGCCACCTGCAACGAGCAGGCCACCGGGAAGGCCGGCGATGAGCGCAAGGCCTTCATGAAGGAGTGCTTGTCCACCAAGCGCGCCTCGCAGACCGACAAGATGCGCACCTGCAACGAGCAGGCCAAGGGCATGAAGGGCGAGGAACGCAAAACCTTCATGAAGACCTGCCTCAGCAGCTGACCGGCCAGCCCGCGCGGCGCGGGAATTCACGTTCGGCAAATAAAGAGCCCCAACGGTTCCCAAAATTTGCCGCCGGCGCAATAATCGGCCCATGGATTCCCTGCGTGCCATGCGGGTGTTCGCCCGCGTTGTCGATGAAGGCAGCTTTGCCGGGGCGGCGCGTGCGCTGGACCTGGCGCCTGCGGTGGTCACCCGTTTGGTGGCGGAGCTCGAAGAGCACCTCGGCGCGCGGCTGATGAACCGCACCACGCGCCGCACGGCGCTGACCGAGGTGGGCGAAAACTATCTCGAAAGGGTGCGTCGCATCCTGGCCGATGTCGACGAAGCCGAGGCCCTGGCCCAGGCGTCGGTTGCCGAGCCGCGCGGTCCCGTACGGCTGCTGATGCCGCCCGCGGTGGCGGTGCACCAGCTCGCCAAGCACCTGCCTCGTTTTCACGCCAAGTACCCGCTGGTCTCGATCGAGATCGTTGCCAGCGGCGCGGTTGAAACTGTCGACGACAGCTTCGACCTGACCGTGATGGCGCTGCGCAAGCCCTTGGACGGCAACTTCATCGCCCGTCGGCTCGCGCGGTCCGAAGTCGTCACGGTCGCCGCGCCGGAGTATCTGGACAAGCGCGGTCGACCCAAGCACCCGCGCGAACTCGCGGACCACGACGTGCTGATCCCGCCGCTGTCGGAGCTGCAGCGCGGCGTCACCTTTTACCGCGGGCGCTTCGACGAAGACGGCGGAGGCGGGGGCGAGACCTTCCACGCGATGCCCAAGCGCGGCGTGCTCAGCACCTTGAACACCGACACCAACTACGCCGCCGCATTGGCCGGATTGGGTGTGGCCGGCTTGCCCTCGTTCGTGATCGAAGACGCGCTGATGGAGCACGCGCTGGAGCGGGTGCTGCCCGCCTGGCGGCTGCACAGCGCGACGCTGTGGGTCGGCATGCCGACGCGCCAGCATGTGCCGGCGCGCACCCGGGTGATGATGGACTTCCTGATCCAGATCTTCGGTGGCGAAGACCGCGACCCGTGGCTGGCTGCGGCCGGTTGCGAAACCGACCCTGGCTGCGAGATGGCGGCAGCTCTGGCTGCTGCAGCGGCGACCGAAGCCGAGCCCGAAGACGCTTGACGCCGCTGCGAACCTAGAAGGTGTAGCCCGACGCGAGCTTCTGCTCGCTCATCGGCTCGATCAGCGCCAGCAGCGGTGCCAGCGGCCGGTAGCGCAGCGCCACCTTGGTGGCATAGGCGAAGAAACGCGGCAGGTCGACCCGGTAGTGCGGTTTGCCGTCGCGCTGCTTCAGGCGGCAGAAGATGCCCATGACCTTCAGATGGCGCTGCAGGCCCATCCACTCGAGCTGGCGCCAGAACTCGCCGAAGTCCTCGTCGACGGGCAGGCCTGCCTTGCGCGCGGCCTCCCAGTAGCGCACCGCCCAGTCGAGCTCGTGCTCCTCGTCCCACGAGACGAAGGCGTCGCGCAGCAGCGACGCGATGTCGTAGCTGATCGGGCCGGCCAGCGCGTCCTGGAAGTCGAGGATGCCGGGGTTGGGGTCGGCCACCATCAGGTTGCGCGGCATGTAGTCGCGGTGCACCGCGACCACCGGCTGCGCCAATGCGCTGGCCACCAGCGTGTCGCAAACCCCTTGCCAGCGTGCCTGCTGCGCCTCGTTCCACTGGATGCCGAACTCGCGCTGCACACACCACTCGGGGAATATCGCCAGCTCACGCCGCAGAAACGCTTCGTCATATGGCGGCAGCGCGCTCGCGTCGATCGTCGACTGCCAATGCACCAGCGCGCGGATCGCGTCGCGCATCAGCCGGTTGGCTTCGGCGCTGTCGGCTTGGCGCAGGGCGTCGATGTAGGGGCGGGTGCCCAGGTCGGACAACAGCACGAAGCCTTGCTCGACATCGGCCGCCAGCACCTGCGGCGCGTGCAGGCCCGCGGCCGCGATGCGCGCTGCCATCGCCAGGAAGGGCCGGCTGTCGATCAGTGCCGGGGGCGCGTCCATCACGATCGCGCTGCGCCCGCCCGGGCCGCTGAGGCGCAGGTAGCGCCGCACGCTGGCATCGGCCGAGGCGACGCGCACGCTCTGCGGCTGCCAGCCTTGCGCCGCGGCCAGCGGGGCGAGCCAGTGTTCGAAAGCGGCTTGGCGCTCGGTGTCGGCCCAGGTGACGAGGTCAGCGGACGACGCGGGTGTGTCAGGGGATGTAGGGGTCGTCACGGATGTCGCGGGCAGGCCATGGATAATCCGGCCCGATTCTAGAGACGCCCCCCGCCTGCTCGCGCGCGATCCGCTTCCCGGTGCTGCGCTGGAGCACCATCACTGGTGGCCCCCTGCTTGCTGCGCCTGCCTCTTCATCGCCTTCGGGCCACGACCCCTCTTGCTCGCCCTGCTGCCGCTTGGAGCGTGTTGGCTTCGGCCTGCGCGCTGGCCTGTGGCGGCGCGATGGCGGCCGATGTGGCCCGCCAGTTGCCAGCCGAGCTGACCGCACGCTCGGTGCGCAGCACACTGGACCAGGAAACCCTCGCCGAGGGTGAGGTCGAGTTGCGCCAGGGCAACCTGATGCTCAGTGCCGACCTGCTGCGCTACAACGCGGCGACGCAATGGGCCAAGGTGACCGGCCATGTCCGCCTGCGCCGCGACGGCGACCGCTTCGACGGCACCGAGGCCGAGTTCAACCTCGGCTCGCGCGAAGGCTATGTGCTCAAGCCCGAGTACTACTTCGAGCGCACCGGCGCCGGGGGGCGCGCGCGCCGCCTCGATTTCGTTGGCGACAAGCGCATGAGCGCACGCCGTGCCGACTACACCAGCTGCCCGCGCGACGACAACGGTGGCACGCCCGACTGGGTGCTGTCGGCCGACAAGCTGGAGCTTGATTTCGAAAACAACGAGGGCGTGGCCCGTGGGGCGGTGCTGAGGTTCCTGGGCGTGCCGATCCTGGCGGCGCCGGTGATCAGTTTCCCGGCCACCGATGCACGCAAGTCCGGCTGGCTGCCGCCGCTGTTCGACAGCGACACCCGCGGCGGCCTGTCGGTATCGGTGCCCTACTACTGGAACCTGGCCCCCAACTACGACCTGACGACCACGCCGTCGATCGCCTCGCGCCGCGGCTTGGGGTTGCAGGCCGAGTTTCGCTACCTGGGGTCGAGCGACGAGGGCCACCTCGATGTCCACACCGTGCCACATGACCGGGTGGCCGGCCGCGAACGCCACGCCTACGAGTGGGAGCATGCCGGCAATTTCGGCGGTCATTGGCGCTACGGCGCGGAGGTCATGCGCGCTTCCGACGACGACTACTGGAAGGATTTCGCCAACCAGTTGCCCAGCAAGACGCGGCGGCTGCTGACCCAGGCCGGCCAGGCCGTGGGGCATTACGACTTCGGCGCCAACTGGAGCCTGGACACCTATGCTGCGGTCCAGGGCTGGCAGGTGTTGCAGGACACAGAGACTATCCTGCCTCCGTACCAACGGGTGCCCCAGCTCGGGGTGCGCAGCCGGGGCGCGATCGGCGAACCGGCGACCCAGGATGGCCTGGGTCTGCAGTGGGAGCTCGAACTCGAGGCCAACCGCTTCGAGTTGGCCGACCGGCCAGCGAAGGACGTTCGGCCGGACGGCACGCGCGTGCACATGCTGGGCGCGCTGTCGCGCCCCGTCGACGAAGGCTGGGGCTGGTTCACGCCGCGGCTGTCGTTCAACGCCGCCAGCTACCGTACCGAGGTGCCGATGAGCGATGGCCGGTTGGAAGCGCGCCGCGTGATCCCGACGCTCAGCGCCGACGCGGGCCTGCGCTTCGACCGTTCCACTGCCTGGTTCGGAGAAGGCATGCGGCAGACGCTGGAGCCGCGTCTGCACTATGTCAACACGCCGTGGAAGGACCAGTCCACGCTGCCGTTGTTCGATACCGCGGCGAGCGATTTCAATGCGGTGTCGATCTACGCCGACAACCCTTTCTCCGGCATCGACCGGGTGGCCGATGCGCACCAGGTGACGCTGGGCGCCACGACCCGCTGGCAAGAGTCGGAGACCGGCGTCGAGCGCCTGCGCCTGGGTGCGGCCCAGCGCTTCCTGTTCCGCGACCAGCGCCTGACACCGGAAGAGGTGCCGGGCGACAAGCGCGTGTCGGACATCCTGCTGTTCGGCTCCGGCTCGCTCTGGCAGAACTGGATCTTCGATGCCAGCGTGCAGTACGGCGCGGCGATCGACAAGCCGGTGCGCTCGATCGTGGCCGTGCGCTACCAACCAGCGCCCTTCCACACGCTGGCCGGTACCTACCGCTATGCACGCGATCTGAGCGAACAGTTTGAACTCGGCTGGCAATGGCCGATCTACCGCAGCGAATCCAAACCAGGCGGCAGCGCCTGCCAGGGCACGCTGTACGGCGTCGGCCGCGTCAACTTCAGCATGCGCGACAGCCGCGTCACCGATGCGCTGGCGGGTATCGAATACGACGCCGGTTGCTGGATCGGCCGCTTCGTGGTCCAGAAAACGTCGACCGGCGCGAGCGAGTCGACGACCCACTGGATGCTGCAGCTGGAGCTGATCGGCCTGTCCCGGCTGGGCAGCAACCCCCTCAAGGTCCTGAAGGACAATATCCCCGGTTACCAGTTGCTGCGCGACGAC